>Ga0255776_10000329_pt1 | contig 54010 bp, 39 predicted proteins | sample 071ome_19_FD_179974 | JGI IMG/M metagenome (GOLD analysis project Ga0255776, IMG submission 179974) | Coastal salt marsh microbial communities from the Groves Creek Marsh, Skidaway Island, Georgia - 071413AT metaG (version 2) | ecosystem: Environmental > Aquatic > Marine > Intertidal zone >...
ATTGCGTTTAGACGGAGCATTTGAGAAGGCAAAGTTCACTGCCGGCGTGTACTACTTCAACAACGAGTTCACTCAAGATTGGATCACGGGTGATGCGTTCTGGGGAATTCTCTTTGGCGCCAACTTGAGGAATCCAGATCTAGGTGGTCCAGGCGTCTCAGGGCTTACGCTCTGTCAGGCCGGTGCGTTCGCGCCAGTATTCTGTGATTCCGAGCTGACCGACAATGATATTGGCGGAAACATCACGCAGATTCTCTATGAAACACAGGAAACGACGTCCATCGCAGCATTTGCTCAAATGGACTACAACCTGACAGACGATTTGACATTGACCGCTGGTCTCCGCTGGACGCGTGAGGAGAAGGACTTCGTCGCTGGCCAGGCTTACCTCTCTAATGAGGCGAGACAGCGAGCCCGAAACTTCCCAGATTATGCCGTTTTGTCGCAAGAGTGGACTGAGATTTCGCCAAAAATTGGTTTGACCTATCAGGTCAATGATGACGCAATCGCGTTTATCAGCTACGCAGAAGGCTTTCACTCAGGTGGTTTCTTCGGTGTTAACCAGAATATCCGAGACTTTGAGCGTGATCAGTACGATCCTGAGTATGCGGGCAACTGGGAAATTGGCTACAAAAGTCAATTGCTCGACAACCGCATGCGGTTCAACGTGACTTACTTCCGCAATGACTTCGAAGACAAGCAAGAGTCCTTCGTCGCACTCGATCCGGATACCAAGACTGTGGCCTCGGTATTTGATAACGCGGCAAGCGTGATCTATCAAGGGATCGAAGTTGAAGTGCAATATGTCTTCAATGAGTACTTCCGAGGTTTCTTAAACTATGGACGTTTGGATGCCGATTACGACGAGTTCGAGACAGACATCAATCCGAACGATGCCGAAACCATCATCGAAGATGCAAGCTTCTTGAATCCTCGAAACGCGCCTGAGTTTACGCTTGGAGTGGGTGGCACATTGTCGGTTCCTATGGGTGACGGTGACCTTGAAACCTTCTTCAAGTACACGCGTATTGCCGAGGTCGATGCCAATCTCCTGAATCTGGAGCAATCAAAGATCGCAGAGCGTGATGACGTGTCAGCATCGATTGGGTACTACACCGAGAAGTGGGCACTGGTTGCCTTCGGTAAGAACCTGACGGATGAGCGTTACGAAGTATTCTTCCCGATCGCGACACTGTTTGCGGCAGGTTCTGTGAACCGGCCACGAACCATGGGCGTGGAACTGACTTACCAGTTCTAAGTGGTTAATGCTTAAGAAAAACCCAGCTCCGGCTGGGTTTTTTTTTGGTGACGAGAGATTAGCGTTTCACATTCGTCGTGCCGGTGTTGTCGATGGGCTGCATTGCGCAAGGAGCAGCTGCAGATTGAGATGGGGTTGCGATGGGCCGCAGTGTTGCCGAAGATCGTGCGAGGGGCGATAGAAGATAGATAATTTCTCTGCGAATTCGCGCATTGCCTCAGTCATCGGGACGAGTAAGGAAGTCCTACCAGGCTCCAGGCCGATGCCGGATCGCTAACTTAACGGCAGGGGCACGTCATGTTCGGAGCAACCCAAAGTGCTTGGCCCGTATATCGTTGGAAAGCGGAAAACGGAAACCGTTAGACTGAGACACAATCTGGGCATCGAAGCGCTGTTATCCCCCCGGCTGTGCGCAGCACTCGAAGGTCTGCAGCGAACCGGACGGTCGAGCCGAGTTGTGGATCGGAGCTTGATTTCCAGCGGGTTCACTCAGGAGGAGAGCCTTAGCGTGCCTCAAAAGTGAGCCGTATTCGGTTGAAAGGCAGAAACCCTCGCACATGGATACAATAGGCGCGAGTAATGATCGTTGCGCCGCCCAGTGAGGGCCTAGTGCCACAATTGATAACTAACTGAATTAACTAGTTTTTATCGAGTTTTGGCCAAGGACCCGACTAACGTTCAGACAAGCGCAATGCTGTAAGGCCAACGGCTCCAAGTAGCCCTGCACCGAAAAGAACATTCGATGAAGCATTCAACGCTCGATCAGCCCTTGGGGCTGTGTCCAATAAGACTGACGGCACTCGCTCTGTCGGGCTGGCTCCTAACTGCGATGCCGATCAGCGCCGCCCAATTCGGTGCTTGTGACGCGGAAACGAGCCTGCAATCGGATCAGGAATCTTTCGAGGTCGGCTCGATCAACATTCGACGACTGAATGTGTTTTCAGAGGAGCAAGCCGTCAGCTGGCCCTACAGACTTGCCAATGACGCTCATGTAGTAACCAGCGATACGCTCATCAGGCGTCAATTGCTGTTTCAGCCGGGAGATGTGGTTGATCATCACCGCTTGTTGGAATCTGAAAGGTGGCTCAGGCGTAACGAGTACCTTAGCAGTGCCTCGATTAGAGTGGATGAAAACACTGAGGCGGCCTGTAACAGGCCGCTTGACCTTATCGTGACCACTCAAGATCAATGGTCGCTGACGCCGCATCTTTCGCTGGCTAGTGGCGGAGGCGACACGAGGCTTGGGCTTGGCGTGACCGAAAAAAACCTGTTGGGGCAGGGAGTCGCGGTCAGGGTTCGGCGGGTTGAAAATATCGATAGGGATTCGAACCAATTCGGCGTGAGCTCTAGGCATCTCTTTGGGTTACGATACACTGGTCGAGTCTGGTGGTCAGACAGCGATGATGGCGAAACCCTTCAAGCCTCATTGGGAAAGCCATTTTATTCACTGGATACTGCTCAGTCCTGGCAAGTCGAGGTCCAGGATCGAAGCTGGAAGCGAGGGCGGTTCGCTGGCGGTGAAAGACTGAGCGAGCGGTTGGTTACCTCCAAATCTCTGTCGGCAGTATCCGGGCATCTCGTGAACGCGACATTTACTCGTGCTTTTCGATGGTTTTGGGGCGCACGAATTTCGCGGGAGGCAAATTCGATGGATGTCGCGCTGGGTGAACCATCACCTCTGGGGGCAGAGCGCCGCCAGGCGATTGCGTTTGTTGGCTTTCAGTCCGTGGAAGACCGATTTTTGAGCACAAGCGATGTGGATCTGGCTGGAATGCCCGAGGACATCAGGCTTGGAGCTAATATCTGGGGGTACGGTGGCTACTCAAAGGGTAAAGGCGCGATTGGCAACCGCCCATGGTGGAAAGTAGGTGCATCGCTTGCCCCAGTGGGTAATGAGCGCGATTTGCTAGAGCTGTCGTTCGCCAGCGAGGGCTTCAAAGGGGTAGGTCAATCACCGTCTGAATGGGATGCCTCAATGGCGCTTCGTTGGCTGAAAAAACAGGGCAATGAGGTTGCGTTTCAATTGAAGGGTGAAGTGGGCCGGTCCGTGCAACCGTTTACTGGTCGCGAGCGGTATCTTGGCACGATGAGTGGGCTTCGAGGCTTCAGGGAGCGGTTGGTCGCAGGCGCAACGAGCACCAAGCTAACCGTCGAGCGAAGGAAGGTGTTCTCAAGCGAATGGTTCAATGTCGCAAGATTAGGCTGGAGCCTATACGCCGATGCAGGCAGAGTCTGGGATAGCAGCACGCCTAACGGCTTGGCGGGCACTTGGTTGACCAATGTCGGTATTGGGCTGAGAGTGATCCCCACACGGGCAGAGAAGGGCAAAGTGCTGCACGTCGATTTTGCGGTCCCGCTCAATCATAGAGATCATCCTGATGTGGATCGCTTTGAAGTGAGCGTTGCGATTCGTGACGGTCTGTAGTGGCTGAGCGAGGGTTTTCCATGAGGTCTTTTTTCGCTCGCCCACAGTTAATAACCACCGATCAACAAAAATAGAGAGGCCATTAGGTGTGAGTGATCAAACGGATAGTCGTGATGAGATCGGCGAAGGCAGCCAGCCTGGTTCTGCTTTTTTTGATCATTTCGACGCGATGCCTTTCCATCAGTACCTTGGGTTGAAGGTTCAATCTGCAGAGAAGAATAGGGCGACGCTGAGACTGCACCGGAATGAGGAAACACCCACGGGAATTGGAGGGAGTGTTAATGGCGGCGTGTTAGCGACCATGGTGGACATGGCTGCAGTCGCAGCGGTCTTCACAGATGTGCCAGAGAAGGCGATGCCAGCAGGAACGGCGGATCTTCAGATTACCTATTTAAGGCAAGCCTCGGGGGACTACTTGGACGCGGTTGCTGAAGTCGTCAAGCGCGGGCGCCAGTTGTGCACCATTCAAGTTGCGATCGTGAATCCAGAGGGTGTGACCTGTTGTATGGGCCGAGTGTTGTATGCGCTGAGGCCGATCTGAATCCAATCCTCAGCGCGCGACTGCGCCGTTGATAGGTGCGAAGGATAGCAGCGTGATGGGTCAGCTTTGATATTGATCGCTTGAAGTGACTATGAGCCACCCAGTAGCGAGATGGATGATTCGCGGCATACTGCGTATTTAGAGCCGTGTGAGACCGCGTCCATTGCAGGGGCCCACGGGCCGGAAATAGAAGGAGAGGTTGAAAAGATGACAGACGAGGAAGCGATTAGAGAGACTATCCAGATCTATTTTGACGCCATGTTTGAATCAGACGCGAGCAAAGTGTTTGATGCGTTCCACGAAAACGCGAAGATCACGGGGTATATTGCTGAGAGGCTAACCGAAATGAGTGTCTCAGACTTTGCAACGTTTGTTTCTGCTCAATCCTCTGCTAAGGCTGCCGGAGAAACGCCTTTCTTAGAAGAGGTCTCATTGACCGTCGCGGGTAACACCGCCGTCGCGTTGGTCAGAGATGATTACATCGGCAACCGTTTTCTAGACACGCTCTCGTTTGTAAAGTGTGACAGGGGATGGGTCATCTACAATAAGCTATTCCATATCGAAGGCAGTGCGGCCTAGTACGTTGCTAGGCCAGTACTGATTCGCTGGAACACCTACTGCGTTTCAGGATATTAGGCCTATTCGACCGATAGGTGCTCGTCGAATGTTGGCTGCTCCCCCTCCCCATCTTTTAGGGATTAGCGGCGATCACCCATCGATTCCAATCACAGCGTGTCCAAGATTTGGGCGATGTCTGCTTCCGTCGTGCTCGGGTTGACGATGCAAAAGCGCAACGCGGGTTTGCCTTCAAAGCGCGTGGCGACGACAAACCCCTCACCAGAGGCCAGGAGTTTCTCGCTCCAAGCATCATAATCAGCCCCAGACCAGCCGGTTCTCTCGAAGACGACGATGGATAGATTCGGACCGGCGAGCAGTCGGCAATTCGGGTGATTCTCAATTAGCCGCGCGGCTGCGTGTGTCGTGCTGATCGTGGTCTCAACGGCCTCGCTGTAGGCTTTCGTCCCGTGCGTTGCAAGGCTGAACCAAAAGGGTAAGCCTCGAGCCCTGCGGGATAAGTGATGGGCGTAATCAGAGGGATTCCACTCGCCGTCATAGAGCACCTCCAAGTATTCACCATGCTGCCTGTGGGCGGCGCGCGCGTGCTCTGGATTTCGGTATAACAGTGCGCAGCAGTCAAAGGGGGCGAACAACCACTTATGAGGATCGACAATGAAGCTATCAGCCCGCTCAATGCCGTTAAAGGAGGGTCTGGCAGAGGGCGCCGCCAGCCCGGCACCCCCATAAGCACCATCCACATGCATCCACCAGTTATGAGCGCTGCAGACATCAGCGATTCCTTCAAGATCATCAATGATGCCAAGGTTGGTTGTACCGCTAGTTCCAACGACCGCGAAGATCCGCGCTAAGTCCTCGGTGTCCAGTTGCGCGACAAACGACGTGAGATCCTCGCCAGTTAGTTGCATTCCACCGGGAACCGGCATGACGTCGACATCCATGACGTAGCCCGCTTGCGCGATAGAGGCGTGGGCGCCGGATGAGGTCAGGATGGCGCCGCGACCCTGATGACCTGTTCGATGACGGAAGGCGCTTCGAGCAGCGACAAGCGCGCTTAAGTTCCCTGCGGTGCCACCACTCACAAACACACCCCCGCTCGTGTCAGGGAAACCGGCCAAGTCCGAAAGCCAGCGCAGTGCCTCGTTCTCAGCGAAGATGGCACCTGCGGCTTCCATCCAAGAGTTGGCGCAGAAACTTGATGAGCCGACCACTAGATCGAACAAGATGGACGCTTCGGTGGGGGCTGCGGGGATAAAAGAGAGATACCTCGGGTGGTCACCCGAAATACAAGCCGGGGCAAGCACCTCTTCAAAGATCTTTAGCGCACGTTCACCGCCGATGCCTTCGGCGGTGATGGTCTGTCCGGCGCGTTCCCTGAGCGTTGCCGCGTCAATGGGGCCATCAAGTGGTGGGGGGTCCATTCGAATGCGTTCGAGCGCATAGCGAATGTTGGCTTGGGCAATTGCCTCAGCCTGCTCGTCAAAGGTATGCATGAATGGCCAACCTCGTTTGAGAAGTGGTTCCCATTATATGAGGTGCTGCGCTTACAGCGAAGCGAAGAATGTCTCCATGAGGACTTGCACGTGTTCAGAGCGCCGCAGTTGCGGTAACCCATTCCTTGATCTAACCGTTTTATTGGATAGATAGAAAACTGGTGAGAGCGGGGCCAATGGTGCTCCGTCAGGGTAACTAGACAAGCCGAAGCGGCTCGCGTAGCGTCAAAATTTCGGGAATAACAACACGAGGAAGCGTGATGGAGCTACGCGATAAGGTTGTCGTGATTACCGGTGGCAGTGGCGGGATTGGTCGCGCAATGGCCGCCGCTTTTTTGGCGGAGGGAGCGAGGGAAGTCACGCTCGCAGATTTAAATCCTGAGCAGGTGCACGCGGCTGCGCAAGAGCTCGGTTGTCAGGCGGCAGTGTGCGATGTTACCGATGAAGCTGCTATGAATCGATTGGTCGAAGATGTCATCGAGCGGTCAGGGCGAATCGACCTTTTTTGCTCTAACGCTGGCGCAGGTGGTGAGGGGGTTCTGACCGATGCCACGAATGACGTATGGCAAAAGCAGTGGGATCTCCACGTGATGAGTCATGTCTACGCGGCAAGAGCGGTGCTTCCCTCCATGATAGAACGCGGCGAGGGATACCTGCTCAATACCGCCTCCGCGGCGGGACTACTCGCTGCACTGGGATCGGGCCCTTACTCGGTGACCAAAGCCGCCGCGGTTAAACTTGCGGAATTTCTGTCGATTACCCATGGAGATGAAGGCATTAAGGTGTCGGTGCTCTGCCCTCAAGGAGTGAACACAGCCATGGCACCCAAATCGCTCGGTGATGGTCAGACCGATGGGATTATTGAGCCTGAGCAACTGGCGCAAACAGTGGTTGAAACGCTCAGGGAGGAGCGCTTTTATGTGCTACCTCACCCAGAGGTCGAGGAGTACGTGCGCCGCAAGGGTGACAATGTGGATCGATGGCTGCATGGCATGCGGCGCCTAAGACGGGCAACCCTTGAGGGAGACCCCGCATAGTTTGACGCTTTTGGTGGCCTCTAATTAGGAGGCGTTTGAGTCGGGTTCTGCCGGTAAGTCCCTTAGCGGGCGCGTATTTCGCATGAAGTAAAGCGGCAAGTTAATGATGGGCAGAAGCCACTCGTAGTGCATCGGCGTAATCCGTTGCGCGAGGTCCATTAGCACGGCATCTAGGCCAACGAAAATCCTTCTTTTCTTCTTTTTGACGCCAGACAGAATGATTTCTGCGGCCCGGCTTGGATGCATCCCTTTTGCTCTGAACATTTCTGCCATTTGGTCTCTATCAAAATCGGGACCTAGCCTTGAGGCATCATTTTCGTTGAACCTTGAGTTAGCGACGATGTTGGTACCCACGTGACCAGGGTGCACGCAATGAACTTGTATGGGGGAATCTTTAAATTCTTTGGCGAGACTTTCGGTGAAGCCGCGAACCCCGAACTTAGTCGCATGGTAGACCGACTGCCCGGCAACGGCGATCATGCCAAAAATGGAGGAGGTATTTACAAGCACGGCTTCGGGTCGATCCTTTAAGTAGGGTAGGAATGCGCGTGAAGACTTCACAACCCCATTGAGATTGATGTTCATGACCCAATCCCAATCGGTTTCAGACATGCCTTCAAATGTTGAACCAACCGTGACACCCGCATTATTGAATACGAGATCAACGCTACCGTGATGAGCAATCACCGCCTCGGGTAACTGCTCGATTTGGTCCATGTCACCCATATCCACCACATGCGATGACACAGCAACATTGTATTGCTTCACCATTGCGGCCGTGGCTGAGAGCGTCTCCTCGTTGATATCTGTAATCGCCACATTTGCACCTGCCTTAGCGAGTAGGACGGCGAGGTACCGACCCATGCCTGATCCTGCGCCCGTGATAACGGCCGTCTTCCCTGAGAAATCTTTCATCGTCTTGTCCTCCGCTCACCGCAGTAAAAACCATCTTATCCTTCCGTGACAAGCCCTGGTCTAGGGTGGCTGGACTGGCTAGGAGACCCCGGTCTGACCATCGCCGGCGTTGTTTGGCATGTGGGATGATTAGCCTGGTTGTAAAGGTCATGGAATTCGGCCTTGACGCCTTGCCGGTGACCTATTCATGATCGAACCGCAGATAGCAGATAGCAGATAGCAGATAGCAGATAGCAGATAGCAGATAGCAGATAGCAGATAGCAGATAGCAGATAGCAGATAGCAGATAGCAGATAGCAGATAGCAGATAGCAGGTAACAGCGCTTTAAGCCAAGCGGAGATCACTAGGCTATAAGGCTTGGCTGACGTCTAAAGTGTCGAGGCGTTGGACTTCAGATAGCAAGCGACTGTCATAGACGCTTAAAGCCTCTAAGCACACACAGTAAGAGAGAATCCATGACATCGATCGTGAACCCAAATCAAGCGGAATATTGGAATGGTGATGCAGGCTCAGCTTGGGTGAAACACCAGGAGCGATTGGATGCCGTGCTGGCGCCCTTCACAGATGCCTCGCTGCTGGCGATGGGTGAAATCAAGGGACTGCGGTTATTGGACGTTGGCTGTGGCTGCGGTGAATCGACCGAAATGCTGGCTGAACGCCAAGCGGACGTGACTGGGCTTGATATCTCGGCACCGATGATCGCTCGCGCAACCGAGCGAAGCGCAAAAAGCGGCGCGGTTCAATTTGTCTGTGGTGACGCCGCAACCTTTGAAGACAATGCTGGGTTCGACAGACTGTATTCACGCTTTGGCTGCATGTTTTTTGAGAATCCGGTCGCCTCGTTTGAGCATTTGAGGCAGTTATTGCGAAACGGTGGCTCGGCGCAGTTGATGTGTTGGCAGTCGCCCCGGGACAACCCTTGGATGGCCATTGCCGGACGCGCGATTGCACCCTTTCTTCCCGATCAACCTCCGCGCGACCCGCGAGCGCCAGGTCCCTTTGCTTTTGCTGATCAAGACTACGTGACTGGCATACTAGCGCAGGCCGGGTTCACGGAGATTCACTTCGAGTCGGTGCAGCGGTCCGTTCTAATGGCGCCTTCCGTTGAGGAGGCCATCGCGTTTCAAATGGACATTGGACCGGCTGCCCGTTCATTGCGGTCGATGGATGAATCAACAAGAGCTGAGGCCTTGGCTGCGATTCATGGCGCGCTTGCGCCCTATCAGACTGATGCTGGTGTGGAAATGCGTGGTGCCGTTTGGTTAATCCGAGCCAGCTAGCTGACACGCATTGCTCGCTCGCAAAGCGAGGGCTCGGTCAGCCATTTGGAGATGAGACGCAGAGCGATCTGAAGTTGCCTGAACTCGGGCCAGCACGTACCGAGAGTGTGTAAGAGATCAAGTTTCAACAATAAGACATCGACAGTCATCACAGGGAGTAGCGTCACTATGAAGTTAGAGCAAACCATTGCCATTGTTACCGGTTCCTCCTCTGGAGTGGGTGCGGCCACCGCGAAGCAAATCGCTGCAGCAGGAGGGAAGGTCGTCATCAATTATGCAAGCAAAGATCAGGCCGCGAAGGAAGTGGCTGAAGAATGCCGCGCGCTTGGCGGAGAAGCGGTTGTTTGCAAAGGGGATGTCAGTGATGACGCGGCCTGCCAGCAATTAGTTCAGACTGCTGTCGAACACTTTGGCGGCTTGAATTGCCTCATCAATAATGCAGGGACTACCAAATTTAACGCGCATGAGCACTTAGCAGGCTTAACCGATGATGACTTCTATCGGATTTATGGGGTGAACGTGGTCGGTCCTTATCAAATGGTCAGAGCAGCAGAGTCGGCACTGCGCGCCGCCAAAGAGTCGGTAGTCGTCAACGTTGCCTCGATTGCCGGTGTCCGAGGGGTGGGTTCCTCAATCGCCTATGCGGCTTCTAAAGGCGCATTGATCACGATGACGCAGTCCCTTGCCCGGGTCATGGGGCCGGAAGTGCGTGTGAATGCCGTTTGTCCAGGGTTTATTGAGGGCGATTGGCTCGCAGAGGGTATGGGGCAAGCAGTTTATGACCGCTCGCTGGCGAGTCTTCGAGAGCGAACACCCCTTCAAACGGTCTGTACGCCTGAGACGGTGGCAGACTCAATTGTGGGCTTCATCACGGCACACGGTGTGGTGACCGGCCAGCATCTAGTGCTCGATGGCGGGCACTTGCTTCTGTAAACCAGAATCAGAATGGGTAAATATTACCGCTTGCTAGCCTCGAGGAAGGTAACGGCGAGAGGTCCGATGGGAGAGACGTGGGAGAGCGCGTTTTTTCTCTAAACCGTCTCGTCGACATTCTGTCCCAGGCGCTGCCAGTCTCGATCGTTTTCGAGCATGACGGAGACCGATTGAGCACCCCTTGAAGCATGGGCAGTCATCGATGACTCAGTACCTCTGCCTCGCACGACCTGATAGGTCTCACTCGCGGTGGCGGCATTGCGTGAAGACGAGGCGAGTAGATTGAGATTAGCGTTGACAGCAGGCATGACCCTGCCGTTTTCCTGGCGTGTGTCGATCGCGCCCTGCATCGAGGCGGCGTCCGCTTTGGGCATTCCGCGGTCCATAGTCGGCGTCGCGGTGGAGACAGGATATGGGCTGCTCGCTACATTCATAAGTAAAGCTTACCCCAAAATGGGGTTAAACATTGCCTCTCTACGAGCCTAATCAAATCATCAGTGAGTTAGTGCGGGTTCCTCTAGGCCCAACAGCGCGAGACTCTCGCTCCACAGCGCTTCTTGCGCCTCAACATTTAGTGCGATGCTCGCAGCGCTGACCTCCTTGCCTTGGTCAAAATATCGGCCTGTGATGGATTGATACGCTGGGTCGCTCGCGAGCATGATGGAGGTTTCTGCACCGCGCTCTGCGGAGATAAAGACGAGCCCGATGAGCATTCTCACTATCCAGGGTAAATCTCGAACAATATCTGTCCGAACGCCGCCTGGGTGCAGCGCGTTGGAGGTAACAGGCGTCTCTTCAAGACGTCTTGCCAATGCGAAGGCAAAGAGCACGTTGGCCAATTTTGACTGTGCGTAAGCCGTTTGCGCGTTGTACCCCTTCGTAGTTCTGAAACTTGTCGGGTCGATTGTTCCCTTTTTGTGCAGCATTGACGAGACGGTGATCACGCGTGCCGAAGGCGCGGAGAGCAGCTGAGGAAGAAGACCTAAGGTGAGTTTCATATGTGCCAAGTGGTTCACGCCGATTTGTAATTCGAAACCGTCCTCGGTGGTTTGAGCCTTGGTGGGAAAACAGCCCGCATTGTTGATCAATACATCGATCGGCTCTCCCTCTCGTTGGACGCTCTCGATTAGTGCCTCAACGCTCGCAAGAGAGCCAAGGTCAACCGCCAGATTTCGTGCAGGAGTGACGGCCTCTGCATTGATAGATTGCAGGGCAGCTTCGGTTTTATCGCTGGCTCTGCCTGCGATAAGCACGGTGGCACCTTTTGCTGCCAGCTGCTTTGCCGTCACGAGACCAATGCCGCTGTTACCTCCCGTGATAATGACGTGTTGACCGGTTAATGCTTGACGATTGATGTCAGGTTCCATTGGCAGCCTCGATGCGTGATGCGTTGACGATGAGCGGACAATAGCACTATGTTGCGGGTGAGTTCGAACGATGGAGAGTTTCGCGGATGCCCAAGTTGACGAGTGATGAACAAACGGAGCTTTTAGATTGCCCTGGAGTGTTGATGCGCATTGCGGTGGTCAACGCTGATGGCGCGCCATCGGTTACCCCCATTTGGTTCCTACATCAGGATAACGCCATTTTGTTTACGCCTCGCCTAAAGTCAGCTTGGTACAGGCGCATCCAGGCCGATCCGCGAGTGGCGTTATGCATCGATGAAGATCGTTTGCCCTATCGGAAGGTGTTGGTGGAGGGAGTTTCAGAATTGGTGCATCCGCCAGGAGAGGATGATCAGTGGCGAGCTCAGTACTTAGCCATGGCGGCCAAATATGTCGGTGATCAAGGCGCAGCACGGTATGTAGAAAATACGATTAATGAACCGCGCGCACTCCTTAAGGTTGCACTCGCCGCGGCGAAGGTCTCCTCTTGGAGGATGCCGGTAGAAGGCGAGCCTGCCATGGGCATTTGGGCGAACCGCTACTACCAGCCTGAAACGCAATTTTAATCCCGCATAGAGTAACGCAGAGATCAGACGAATGAATGATTGTTTAACTAAATATCGCCAGACGCAGACAGCCTCACAGATTAGAGCCATGGCTAAAGCTAGCCAATGCGCGTTTTTCTTGGCTGGATGTCTGGTCATGGGTTCCTCTGAAGCCTGGGCGCACGGAAAGGCGTCGCCGGCAGAGGTTAGCGAGCGAATGATCGTGTTTCCTGATATTGCAGGCGGTAAAACGCTCGTTACGGACTTGCACATGCACTCCGTCTTCTCAGATGGTCATGTGTGGCCAAGTACTCGTGCGGAGGAAGCACTTCGCGACGGTCTAGACGCGATAGCCATCACGGAACATCTCGAGTGGCAGCCACATCTTGCCGACATCCCGCACACTGACCGGAATCGTGCCCACGCCATCGCTGACGCTGCAGCCAAAGGCCAGGATCTAATGGTGATTAAGGGCTCAGAGATCACGCGTGATTGGCCGGTTGGACATATCAACGCCATCTTCATTACCGATGCAAATCCTCTGCTTGGCGTTACGTCGTTTTCAGACCCCGCGGATACTCGTGCCGTTTATGAGGCGGCGTCCCAGTACCCGGCAGCTTCTGTTTTCGAAACAGCAAACGAGCAAGGCGCATTTTTATTTTGGAATCATCCGGATTGGGTGAGTCAGCGCCCTAATGGGGTGGCTGTACCCTCAGATTTTCATACTCAGATGATTGATCGAGGGTGGCTGCATGGCATCGAAATCGCTAATGGTGAGGGGTACTCAGAAGAGGCTTTTTCATTTGCGTTGGCAAACGGCCTCACCATGATTGGGGTATCAGATGTCCACGATTTGATCGATTGGGACTATATGCCGCACCTTGGTGGTCATCGGCCTGTGACGCTGGTGCTCGCTGACTCCGCCTCGCCCCGCGCGATGAGAGAGGCGCTGTTCGCGGGTCACACGGTGGTTTACTACAAAGATTGGCTGATGGGCAGGAGCGATCAGCTCGAGAGGCTCATGCCGGTGCTGATCGAAGTGAAGGATGCTCGCTACCCGAAATCGGTTAACGTGGTTCAACTGACGTTAGCGAATCACAGCGATTTACCGCTAACACTTGAGCTAGCAAACGACATGAGTTTTTTAAACGCAGCTGATTGGATCACGATCCCCGCCCAGGATGAGATAGTGGTTGGCCTTAAAACGGGCAAGCGAATGAGGCGCGTGGATGTAGACATTCGCGTCAGGAATGCGCTGGTTGCGCCAAGGACGCCTTTTGAGATGACGCTATCGGTCAGTCCGAAGCGAAATTAACCCCAAAGACGCCCATAAGGGAGAAGCATGGGCACTCTTTTCTGGTAGTCCCGATAGCTGGGCTTATCCTCGATCAGCTTCTTTTCGATCATCGGAATACTGATCAGCGTAAACAGTAAGATCATGACAGAGGGTCCGGCGAGCACCCAAGCATCCAGATGCTGGACGGACGAGATACCAAAGCAACCGATAGATACCCAAACCCCAATCTCACCTAAATAGTTAGGGTGGCGGCACCATCGCCAGACGGATGCTTCAATGTGCTGGCTCCTATCAGTTCTATTTCCTCTGAAGGCGTGCAGCGCAGCATCTGCGCGTGACTCAATCCAGATGCTAATTGCACCAACGAGCAGTGCCACCGCGTCGAGCCAGTTGAGCGGTGCATCGGGTTGTTCAGCGATCCGAATCATGCCAATACAACCGATGAACACGAGTATCGTTGGGAAAAGATGGATGCCAAGCAGCGAAACTAGCCAGTACGCCCCGCCCGTATTGTCTTGAAGGCGCTTGTATCGCCAATCTTCTTCCGAGAGGTCATCCCAGGTCTTACTCCAGTTGTAAGTAAGGCGTGCGCCCCAAGCCATAACGACCAAGCCGCACAGTAGAAGCCGGGTTGAGTAAGCATCGGGCACGAGGCAAAGAGCAATCCATATCGCCATGGGCGCGACGCTCCAGTAAGCGTCATAGAAACTGGAATTGTTGTAGATAAAGCTGAAACCGAATATCACCAGGGTGGCTGCAATGTCCGCGATTAGGAGGCGCTCCCAGACGGCCTCTGCCTCGATTCCAAACCAGTCTGAGCCAAAATAGGCGATGCAAGCCACGATCAGCGAGACAAGATAAGCCATGACCACAATTTGGTAAGCGCGATTCATTGGCGTTCTCCCCTTGTTGAATGAATTGTTGAATGAATTGTTGAATGAATTGTTGAATGAATTGTTGAATGAATTGTTGAATGAATCAGATGATGTCGTTCGAATTGCTGCCGCAAAGGGACAAGTAGGAGCTGCGCTTCGAGCGATATTCTACGCCAAAGATCGCTCCAGCAAGGAAGCAATAATTGAGCGCATGATTCACGAGTTTCAACGAAAGCCTTTGTGGAGGCGCACACCTCTCCTTATTCGTTCTGTCGCTAAGCTGTCTTTCGGAGTTGCTTGACCCCTATTGAGTGTGGATGGTTTAGTCATAGCTAAGGGCGTGGCGGGTTAAGAAAACGCCAGTGCTCAAAGTGAGCCTACAGTTTGCCGCCAGACATGGATTCATCAAATGGATGCACCATTACGCAATCTATGAACAACTGAGTATCTTGGTAATTGGTGGGGCAAGTAGTCGCGAGGAGGGGAGAGATGGATCGGTTTGCGGGTATTTTTCAATACGCTTATTTCGTTGATGACCTAGAGCAGTCAGCGGAGCATTTCGCTAAAACGGTGGGGGCTGGCCCTTTTTTCATCGCTCCTCATCATAAGACCGACCGTTTCGAATATCGAGGCAAGCCCGTGGAGGCCGACGTTTCCTATGCGTTTGCTTATGCAGGGCATTGCCAAATCCAGCTGATTCAACAGCATGATCATCAGCCATCGATCTATCGCGACATGTTTAATGCGGGCGAATTCGGACTGCACCATATTGCGAGGCTTGAAGCGGATTACGAGGGTGCCAAGTCGGTATTGGACCAACAGGGATTTGAGAAAGCGTGTGAACTGTATGCCGATGGTGTGTGGGCTTGCTATTACGACACGCGCTCGAGTGTTCATTGTTTTACTGAAATTCACTCAATCACCGATCGAATTTTGACGACCTTTGATCGCTGGCGGGAAGCTCATGAGGCTTGGGATCCCTCTAAGCCCGCCCTGATGGAAATGGTTGGCAATTAATTGCCGCGAGTCTCATTGGAACACCCCAATTAAACACCGCTCGCACGTGACAAGCCGTGAAACGAGGTTCAAAGCGGCAAACAGCGTTAGCAGTGGGAATCGGTAAGAAGAAATAGTAGTAAGAGTCTATAGAAGTAAAAGCGGTAAAAGCGGTAAAAGCGGTAGAAGCGGTAGAAGCGGTAGAAGCGGTAGAAGCGGTAGAAGCGGTAGAAGCGGTAGAAGCGGTAGAAGCGGTAGAAGCATAAACAACAGCATTGGTAGCGAAAAATCTTGCGAAAGTAGCGAGCACAACCCCGGTCAGTAAGCGCGTTAGAATGTGAGGAATTGTGGCGAACTCCTGCTAAACGATAGCAGCGGGAATAGAGACCCGCCTAAACGAATGCGATTTAGGTTGGATAGCCATAGAGAGGGTGGCTGACGCTAGCGCAAATTCAAAAGGCACAAGGATTTGGCTAGCAACTTCGGCGTCAAGTTTTAGAAGGACCTGTATAAGCTCCTGTATAAATTAAGGAAGGACGATGGATCATGTAACTGTTCAGGGCACCGATGAGGATGTCAAAGCGGCGCTGCTCGACGTCAATTTGCCCAATCTCTTGTTGTCGATGTATTGCATCACTGGTGATCAAACTTGGATCGCACAAGATCAAGCGCCAGCGCCCGTTTTGGCGCCCGAAGGCAGTTTGTTTCCTGACGATACGGGAGGCTACAACGAAGCGCAGGCAGATGCGATTCGAGCATCAGCGGCAAAGGTACTAATCGCCCTTCGCGACGGCGAACGAACGCCAGGGTCGGTCCCAAATCCAGAGCAGTTCCGCGAACTCCTCGAGTATGGCATGGGTGAAGAGGTTACGAGTGGCTATGCCAACATGCTGCTTGAGGAGACGGGGCTAATAGACCGAGATCAGAATTGGCTCCCGGTGATGAGCCGAACGGATGCGGCAAAGCGTGCAGACTTCGAGGTGCTCATTATTGGCGCCGGGATGTCCGGATTAGGAATGGCAGCGAAGCTGAAGAGAGCTGGCATTTCCTTCACGATTATTGAGCGAAACGATCAGGTTGGTGGCACCTGGTACGAAAACCGCTACCCCGATTGCGGTGTTGACACCCCGAATCATTTCTATTCGTACTCCTTCCATCGCAACCCGGATTGGTCGGGCTACTTTTCGAAGCGTGATGAGCTGTTTGCTTACTTTGATCGGTGCGCCGATGAGTTTGGCGTCCGGGATCAGATCCTGTTTGAGACGGAAGTGACGCGCCTTCAATACGATGAGATCAATCAGTCGTGGCAAGTGCACCTCAAGCGAGGCGATGGCGAGACTGAGGTGAGAACAGCTAACGCTGTGGTCTCGGCCGTAGGTCAGTTAAATCAACCTTCGATGCCGGACATTCCTGGGTTGGAGGACTTCAAGGGTGACCAATGGCACTCCGCCAGATGGCAGACCAAGGATCTAGCGGGACTGAAAGTCGGGGTGATCGGCACAGGATGTAGTTGCGTCCAGTTGCTACCCAAAACGGCCGATCAGGCCGAGCATACCCGTGTGTATCAGCGTACCCCTCACTGGGTGGCGCCGTCCCGGGATTACTATCGATCAGTGGAGCCAGGCCTGATTTGGGCCTTAAAGCACATTCCTTTCTACGCGGAGTTCCATCGTGCGCGGATGATTCTAGTCTTCGCAGACCGCTCTTGGCCGGCTGTGGTGGGAGATCCTGCCTGGGAAGACCAATCACTGTCGATGAATGAAGCCAACCACGGCATGCGCGAAGCACTTACCGCATTCATGCGAGAAAGCCTCGGCTCGAAGCAAGACTATCTCGAGCACTGCGTGCCGAACTTTCCAGTATGGGGTAAGCGACTGATTGTCGATAACGGGTGGTATGAGACCCTCGCTCGTGAGGATGTCTCGCTCGAAACGGATGGCATCGAGCGCGTGACGGCGACAGGGATTCAAACCTCGACTGGAGAACATCATGAATTGGACGTCATCATTCATGCGACTGGATTCAAGGCCAATCACTTTTTGATGCCCATGGAAGTCATCGGCCGAGGTGGGCAAACCCTGGGTTCCGCTTGGGGTAACGCGCCAAGCGCTTACAAGGGCTCCCATATGCCGGGGTTTCCTAATTTATTTTGCTTGTATGGCCCTAACACCAATATCGTTCACGGCGGCAGCATCATTTATCAAATCGAATGCCAGATTCACTATGTCATGCAGTGTTTGGCCCTAATGCTTGAGAAGTCTTTGGACGCGCTGGATGTCAGAGCTGAGGCCAATGCCAGCTACAACAACGACGTGCAGGCTCGATCCGCCAATCTGGCATGGGGGCATCCCAACGTGCAGAGCTGGTACAAAAACAGTGATGGCCAAGTGATCAACAACTCTCCTTTTAGTCTGCAAGAGTTTTGGGAAGTGACCCACGACATCACTCCGGAGGATTTCGAGCTGCTTCATGCAGGCAGTAACGCGGCCACTGATTAGCGCTGGGGCTAGGGCCCAGCAAGCACTAGCTGAGTTGGGTGAGCGCCGGCAGAGTCGTTGCGATGAGAGCGGTTGCAGCAAGTCGGTTGAACCATCGCTGGCGCGCTCCTTTTTTTAGGTATTGTGAGATCCAGCTGCCTCCATAGGCCCATAGCATGGCCGAACTAGTCGTCACCAGAAAGAAGACCATGAGAATCAGCCCAACGACCTCGTCGTTCTGGGCTTGATCGCCGGCGTAGGCCGTAATCGCGCTGACGATCACAACGACGCCCTTGGGGTTGATCCACTGAAAGGCAGCAGCCTCAATAAACCGCATCGGCCTACCCCGTGACTCTTCCTCGCTCGGCTCCATGTTCCAAAATTGATAGGCGAGATAGCCAATAACGAGCAGGCCACCGAGTTGCAGCGCTTGCATCACCTGAGGAATCTCGCCCAACACCCACCCTAGACCCAGGCAGGCAAGCAGTACGATAAGCAGGAAGCCAACGATGACGCCAAATACATGGGGGAGGGTGCGCTTAAAACCAAAGTTGGCGCCTGATGCAGATAGCAATAAATTATTGGGGCCAGGCGTGAATGCAGCCACCGCAGCAAAGGTAAAGAAAGAGAGGAGTGTCGTTGAATCCACGACGAATGACCCGAAGAATGACCGGAGCGAGAGTATAGCGGAGATGAGCCACGCGCCAATGACAGATCCGCGTAACCGGGTGCCAACTAGTGATGCCGGGCATTAGACCCCGCGTTAGGAACGCTTGGCACGGGTCTTCTAGTCAACGGGCAGCCAGTGAATGAGCAGCCAGGCAAAGATTGAGCTTACCTTACGCGGTTGGCAACTGAATGCTCTCTGAAGGGCGACAAGTAAAGATCAAACAAGCAGTAACCAACCCGTGTTGGCAACAGATAAATAAACGTCAACATAGAAAAACAGGTGATGGGGTCGTGCGTGAGGAGGCTGTGTGTGGAAAGACCTGGCCCTATCAACTTATCAATCGCAATGGTAACCAGAGGATGGAGAGCAAATGATGAATAAAAAGGTTCCGCTGGCGATGCAAGACTTTGCCACAAATAAATTGAACCTCCTTTGTCTGGCCAAAGTTTGGTTGGGCGCTTGTCTCCTTGGAGTGGCTAGCTTCGCTGCTGCTGGCTCACCGCATATTGATCAGATGCGTCTTGAGACGGGCGCGCCGGCCAAGGTCATCGATACCGGTGGGCGCACCTGGGTGGTCATGGTGCACGGTTGGAGTGGGGTACTGGACGAAGTCGGGGACTTGTATGCGAGGCAGGCTTCGCAACTGGCGGATCGAGGAATTTCGTCTATCCGCATGCAGATCCAAGGAGAGGGTGATGCCTTGCAGCAAGGCAAACCCATGGATTCCACCTTCGCTAGCCGGGTCGCTGATAGCTTGGCGGGCTATCGCTGGGTGAGACAGCATCAGCCGGGGGCGGTGATTGGGCTGCTTGGCTTCAGTTATGGCGGTCCGACCGTCATACGCCTCACAACCCTTCCAGAGGTGAATGCCGTGAGCATGGTGCTGTGGTCCAGCGCGGTTAATCCGATGGACATTCTTCGAGGCGATGCTCGAGCCAGCGGGATCAAAGCAGCCCTTGAAAATGGCGTCGGGACTTGGAATGCCTGGATGCCGATCGAGGTGACGCGGCGGCATGTGCTGGGCATGTTAGGAGAGCCCATCCTGTCAGAGTTTGGCGGCTACACGGGTGCGCTACTCACGCTTCGAGGCTCGGAGGATTATTTGCCGCAGGCGGACCAGGCGATTCTTGATGCGAGTGCCGCGTCGATGGGTACCTCGATTGTTATTCAGGGCGCAGACCATATCTTCAACGTTGTTGCCCCTGATCAAACGTTGGCTGATCAGCAATACGCGATTCGCGTTCTCGATGCGACTACGGATTGGTTTGCGGGGACGCTTAATCCGCCGGATTAATGTCGGCGAAGCGTGCTTGCAGGTGCAGTAAGGGAGCATCGAGGGCCGCGTCAATCGCTCAGCCAAAGAGGGGGTGAGTTCCAGATAGCGCTTCAGCACCTTTCAGAGGAAAAATTCTCACGAGAAAGCGGTCATGAAAATAATAGCCGTTTGGTCGCGATCGCAGCCGCACTCAGCGAACGAACCATGACCTAAGAGAGGCTGAGACAGTTGTAAAAGATGATTTCCGCTACAATCGTTGGCGCGTAAGGAAGGCATTAAGACAGTGACAAGAGGCCAGACAAGCTCGTGAATCAACTCGATCAACTCAAAATGATGACGGATGTGGTCGCAGATACCGGCGACATTGGTGCGATAAAACAGTTTGCCCCGATGGATGCAACCACCAACCCTTCATTGATCCTTAGTGCCATGGAATTACCTGATTTTGCTGGTCTAGTCAGTCAAGTTCGGAAGGATGTTCCCAAAGCATTGGACAGTCAGGGCCAAAAGCGCTGGGCCACACGAGCGCTCGCCATCGGTATTGGGGCGTCTATTCTTGAAATGATTCCTGGTCGGGTTTCGACTGAAGTGGATGCAAGACTGTCGTTTGACCAACAGGGCACGGTGGATGAGGCGAAGCGACTCATTGAGGGCTACGCGCAATTAGGGATCAGCAGCGACCGGATACTCATCAAAATCGCCAGTACCTGGGAAGGCATACAGGCAGCGGCAGCGCTCGAACGAGCAGGGATTCAATGTAATTTGACGTTGCTCTTTGGCCGCGGTCAGGCCATGGCCTGTGCCGATGCTGGTGTGTTTCTCATTTCCCCCTTTGTCGGCCGAATTCTGGACTGGCACCAGGCGAAGACCGGCCAAACGTATTCGGGGCTTGATGACCCTGGAGTGCAATCGGTCCACTGGATCTACAATTATTACAAAGCCAATGGGTTCAAAACGGTCGTGATGGGCGCAAGTTTCCGGAATAAGGGTGAAATCGAGGCGCTCGCCGGGTGCGATCGGCTGACCATCAGTCCTGGATTGCTCGCAGAACTCACCGATGATGAATCTGCGCTCCCGCGGCAATTGGATCCAAACGCTGCAGCGAGTGAGTCCAGTACGCTACTTGATGAGTCGACGTTTCGGTGGCTCCAAAATAGCGATGCAATGGCGACAGAAAAGTTGGCCGAGGGGATCCGTAAATTCGCTGCTGATCAGGAGACGCTTGAGGCTCGCTTGACGCTGTAAACAGAGCGGCACGAGATCCCCACGTACCCGTCATGCAGCGTTGATCAGTCCGCATTCAAAGATTCGTAATGAGAGCTCCGTAATAAAAGGGTTGTTCGTCTAACTCTAGAGAAAGCTCGAGGAAGCTCTAGCGAGCGGCAACGTTAGGCAAGTCGGCCCGCCTTCTCCTTTTCTACTGATGTCCTCGCCGTTATAGGTGGTTACGCTGACCCCATGCTGCTCTAGCAGGGCTTTGGTCTTTGGCAACCCAGAGAGCATCAGCGCCCGTCTTGGGCCCGTCGCAAGCACGTTGCAACCCATGTTGAGGTATTCATCGTCATCGACGGAAATTTGCTCGATGCCGTGCCGGCTGAGCCAAGCAGAAAAGCTTGCAGGGATCAGCGGCGCGTAAACGAGCGCCAAGTCCCTATCCAATGGCGAGATCATGCTCATCAAGTGGAATACATCCTGGGGATGACTAGGGGGAGGGAGAGGGACTCGATGAATTTCGACAGCGGCTCCCAGTATCGACTGAAGTTGGTCAACGCCTGCATCATTGGTGCGCGGCCCAACGCCGACTGCAAAGGTGTAATCGTCTAAACGAATAAGATCGCCGCCCTCGATGGTTCCAGGTGGCGCTATTTCCCCAATGAGCGGCAGTCCGTAGCGCTCGAGTGCTGCGGCGTTGCAAAGGGGTTCGCCCCGACGAGTAGCTCTTCCCATGTGACAGGCGATAAGGCCTTTAGGCGTTACGATGAGCGAGTCCCGGGTGTAGAGACTATCCAAAGTGAGTGCTTCCCCCTCGGGCAGCTGAATCACCTCGGCTCCGGCGTCTTTCAAGCATTGTACAAAAAAGGCATGCTCGGTCACGGCAGCGCTCAGTTCAGGGGGGCCATGAAAGCGGAGCGCTTCCCACTCGCTGGCGATTGCCGCGGCGTCCCGATAAGCTGCTTTTGGGCCGCGGACAGCGACGCGGGTCAAAGAACCATACTCGTTCAATCGAAGTCTCCTTGAGAGTCGGTCTAATAGTAACGAGGACGCGTCAATTTTGCAGTGAGTCGGGCGCATATCACCGGAGGGGGTAGCCAATGATTAAGCAAGTGGTTTTATTGAAGAAGAGAGACGATCTCACCGTCTCAGCGTTTCGCGAATATTACGAAAATCACCATCGATTGATTGGTGAAAAGTATCTAAATCCGTATGTCACGCGCTACGTTCGCCGATACCTCGAAACGCCGCCTGAGATGGACGAGGCAGCCATGCCGTATCACGTGGTCACCGAAATGTGGTTTGCCACTACTGAGGATCGGGATGCTTGTTACAAGGGGTTGTCCGCGCCGGATGCTCAGCGCGAGATCCTAGCGGACGAGGCCAAGATGTTTGCGCCCGGCGGTAAATTCTCCACCCTGCTTCTCGAGGTGGACTCTAATGTTGAATCCAACGCTGTGTAGATCGACGTGTAATTCGCCGCGTAAGGCGATGCGTAAATCAATCAGTCAATCGACAGGTAAACAAAAACCAAGGAGCCAGCTGAAATGACCCGTCAGCGGTATGTTACTGAATTTGGAATGGGCACGGATGTCCACGGCTCGGACATGACGAAAGCGGCTTGCCGGGCCGTTTCGGATGCCATCCGCCATTCGAGCTTGAATTTTTTCAAGGCATTAGGGCGAACCCCGCACGATATGGAAATCGATGTGCTGATTGGTGCCCCAGACCCAGATGCGGTGGATACGAGCGAGGTTGCTAAACAACTGCCCTATGGAACTGTGCGCGTCGAGGTGACAAAAGGCGGGCTAGCGATTTCGCCTGATGAAGGCTCGGACGCCATTGTGATCGCGAACGCGGGAGTGAAGGTCTATCTTGCTGACGCGTAATTCGTCTTTGGCCGATAAGTGAGCTGGTGATCATTGGGCAGCGCAGTCTGAAGGCCAATCCACTTTCCTCGGCTGTCGTACTGCACTTCGATGTTGAGCTTATTCGCGGCGATAATCGTTCGTCTCTCTATGGTTTCAGGGTCTGTCGAGGTGCTCATCTCCACTGGAATAAAGTCACCTGACTGAGCGTTCATGAGGAGTGCTCGTTTACTCAAATCTGTTCGCCAATAGGCAAAGCTAGATAAGCAGGGATCTCCGCTGGGTAGGTCTTTTGCGTCACCATTGACGGTGAGTGAAGGTTCGCCGCTCTGGCTACGCAGGGTTGTGGTTTGCTCGCCTTTCTTCGTATTGGTCGTCGCCTCTAGCTCAACTAGGCAGCCATCTCTCCATATTTCGCGACTGAAGTGGTCGTATTTGAAAGCGTTGAAAAAAAGGATTTTCAATGCGAAAGACGCGCGGCTCGTGACAATTTCCTCACCGGTCTCGCTCGTTGATCGCACAAATTGGTGCTCTCCGATCAAGCGATCATCGAAGAACACGTCAAAAGAGTAGGTTTCATCGCCCTTGGCGATGCCGTGGCTTAGGGTTAGTGCGGTGAAAATCGCGAGAAAGGGGCCCCTGGCGCGTGTCTTTGGCTTGTGGACTCGCGTGAATCCAAGCGTTTGCGGTTTTGCCTTCGCCGGCCTTTGCGTCCACGCCGATCGGAGGCGTTGCACAGCGCGAATAGCGCGAGTGAAAAGGGTGTGGAAAGCAATGGATGCCATGGCATTCGATTCTGGCAGCGTCGTTAAAAGCGGTTACGCGAGACGTGCGCCGTGAGATCACTATGGTCAATGCGTACTCGGTCGGGGCTAGCAGCCAGTCATTGGTCATGACCTGCATGGATTCTTCGTATTCTTTGCCTTTTGTCTCGGCCTCGAAACGATTTTTCGTTACACTCCTGGGCGCTAAAGAACACTAAGAACAACGGTAGGACGAACCATGCAAAAAATAGGGGTGTTGGGCGCTGGAACCATGGGCGCTGGTATTGCGCAAGCATTTGCCATGGCTGGGAAGGACGTGGTGCTGCGTGATATTTCGGAGGCATTGGTCGACAAGGGTATTGCTGGCATTCAAGCCAATCTCGATCGATTTGTATCGCGAAATCAACTCGCAGCAGAAGAGGCTGATGCTGCTAAGCACCGGCTAACCGGTGCAGTCGACATCGCAGCGTTTGCAGACTGCGATTTAATCGTAGAGGCGATTGTCGAGGTCATGGAAGTGAAGAAAACGGTCTTTGCTGAACTGGATGAAGCGGTTCAGTCCAAGGCGATTTTGGTGTCGAATACCTCCTCTCTATCTATTACCGAGATTGCAAGCGCAACGAATCGCCCCGATAAAGTGCTCGGCATGCACTTCTTTAACCCTGCCCCTGTCATGAAGTTGGTGGAAGTGATCCGCGGGATTGCAACTTCTCAGGAAACGGTCGACCGTGTGCTGGAAGTGACCCGTGATATCGACAAGCAACCGGTGGAAGTGGCGGAAGCGCCGGGGTTCGTCGTGAATCGAATATTGGTGCCGATGATGAACGAAGCGGTCGGCATCTTGGCTGAAGGGCTTGCAGCGCCGCAGGATATCGATCAGGCAATGAAGCTCGGTGCGGCGCACCCAATGGGGCCGCTTGCGCTCGCGGATATGATAGGCCTGGACGTGTTGCTAAATGTGATGGATGTCTTGCATGAAGAATTCGGTGATTCCAAATACCGAACGCATCCTTTGCTGCGTAAGTATGTCCGGGCCGGTTGGTACGGCCGCAAGACAGGTAAAGGGTTTTACGACTACAGTTAGCTAGCCTGTTGAGAGCGAGTGAAAGGTACAGACGCGCCCTCAAGACGTGACCTAGCTGGCTACGAAGATAGCACCATCTAGCCGCCCGCTTAAACTGGGGCTCGCTGTCACGATTGCGTCTCAGTCGCTAGCTATCTCTACTGGGGGGTGTCACCGGCTGGGCTGAATGCAGCATTGTCGCTACAAGCTTGTTGCTAGCATCAAATAGCCGTCCTTCGCACGTCGCCACTTGTCTCCCTAATCTAATGATTCTCGCTCGAGCCTTGGCTGGGCCGGCTGTTAGTGGTCGGTGGATCATGACGTGCAGGTCCGTGGTGAGCGGTGCTTTTTCTCCGTTGTAGCCGTCTATGATGGTCGCCGATGTGATGTCATCCAGCGCCGCGCTCATCATGCCACCTTGAACCATTCCCATAGGATTAGAAGCTTCATTCGGAAACACTAGTGAGAAGCATGCCTCATCGTCATCATGCCCGGTGTATCGGAGCCTCATCCAGATCATTGTGGCGCCGAATTCATCCCGATTAATCTTCTCGAATACTTCAGACATAGTGCTTGCTCGAAAGAAAAGGGAGACGTTATCAGAATTAATGGGTAACCGCGGTGTTGGGGTCTAGGTCCCGCGGGTGGATTACCTTTTGTCTAAATCACGGCACTGTTGTGTGAGCTTTCCATGCGCGTTAATTTTGGATGGACAGCACAGGGTGTGCGTGGTGCATTGTGCATTGTGCAGACATCGATCCAAAGGTTGTAGGCTAGAATGATTCCGTAGCGATTCGGGCATGCAGCCCTCTACCGTCCAACGATCTGATTGGAGCGAGGTCATTTTTGAATGGTCGTTTGAACGCAGGTCATGCAGAGTCCACGGGAAGCTAGGATCAGCGTGATCAAAAATATGGGGAGATGCTGTGATTACCGTGCCAATCGAAGGTAAAGCGTTTGGGGCCACCATCACCGGTGTAAAGCTCGGAACACTAACAGATGCTGAGTTTGCAGATATTCACATGGCACTGCTGGAATTTGGGTTTTTGGTGTTCCCAGGCCAGTTCTTGTCGGACGAGGGCAGTATCACCTTTGGCAGTCGTTTCGGGGAGCTAGAATTCGGGGCCTTGCCGCTCGCGAATCAAGTCAGGCATCGCGATGGCACGCTGGGCGAGATGGCAGCAATCGACTCAGAGTGGATGAAAATCAATCGCGGCAACGAGGCGTGGCATACGGATTCGACTTATCGACCGATTAGCAGCAAAGTCGCGATGTTATCGGCTGTGAAATTGCCTTCCGCAGGCGGTCAGACGGAATTTGCAGACATGCGTGCAGGTTATGCGACGCTTCCTGAATCGACGAAAGAGGCGATCGCGGGATATGCTGCTTATCATTCCACTGTCTTCTCCCAAGCGAATGACCTTGGGCACTTTCCTGAGATCAAACCAGATTCGATTTATCACGGAGAGGCCTATTTGCGACCGCTGGTAAAAACGCACCCTGAAACCGGTGTCAAAAACCTGCTGATCGGTCGTCACGCCTTTGGCATTCCCGGGTTGTCGCGTGATGAGAGTCGATCGTTACTCGATCAATTGATGGCTCATGTCCTAGGCGATGAATCCAGAGTCTATTCCCACGAGTGGACAGAAGGAGACACCCTCATTTGGGACAACCGAGCCCTGCTGCATCGCGCGAGGGCTTACGATTACCGCGAACCCAGGGTTTTAATTGGTACGCGAGTACAAGGCGATGTGCCATCAGAACTGGCCTATTACCCTGAGGACCCTGCCGCAGAAGCCGGCCGCCATGCACTCACCGAAGAGTTAACCTGGCTCAGACAGCAAAATGCGGCCTAGATCGATCGCGCTGGACTGGAACTAAGCATCATGCACGAAACGAGGATCGCTTACTGAGAAGTAGGTTAATCGGCCCGCGGCTACTGCTCGCCCTGTGATAGGCGATACAAGAGGATGCCTTGCAATGACGTGTAAACCGTCTGGCTGAGGTGCTGTTGGTCCCTGTTGAGTTTGTCTTTAATCCAGCCGAGCCAGACATGGTTGAGGTGGCGAGTAACGCCGGTAAACGGCTCTTCGCCGCGAATGGCAAGCGCCACAATCTCAAGCCACAGTTGGATGTACGGCTTAAAGTCCTTGCTTGTACCAAAAGCAACCATACGATCCAGCAGCGTGCGGTCATCTAAAGGAAAGTCGCCAATGTGCTGTCCGAGTCTTGAGGCAATTTGCTCAGAGATATATTCGAGAACCTCCTTGATTAAGGCTTCTTTGTTGCCAAAGTAATAAATGAGCATGCGGTCACTGGTTCCTGCTAAGGCGCCGAGTCCACGAAGCCCTGTGTGACCAAGGCCGTTTCGCAAAAAAGCTGCGGCCAGGTGCTCGATGATGATTTCGCGCTTGGTCGGTGATTGCGTCATGCCGGCAGTCTACCAGCTCGCGACTGAACCACTCTAGCGTCGTTTCCTACATCTCCAGCAAGTGCTCAAGTCACATTGCCGTTGAGAGGTTCATCGCAGCCTATGGTTGACTGGGCTTGCGCATATAGAAAACCAATACGTTGGCAAGACTTATGTAGCGATACATTGAATAAAGTGATCCGACCTCGTTCACTCCCGGTGACCAGTCGGTGGGCTCGGCCATACGGAGCACCCACATGTTGTAAAGGCTCATGGAGCAATACATTGAATAAAGTGATCCGACCTCGTTCACTCCCGGTAACCAGTCGGTGGGCTAGGGCATGGAGAGAATCGGGACGTTGTTAAGGTTCATGGAGCGATGTTTCGAAAAGATTGAGCTGATCTAGATCACTTCCAGCAAGGGTTCACCGAGCGTTGCGACGGAGAGAAGCGACACGGGGAAGCGCTTGCAAGAACTGAGATAAAACAAGTGGTCACCATCTCTAGTGGTCCCTGCTTGCAAGTTCTAACCATTGAATCGTTCAGTAGCTGGGGTGTTATGCTGAGAAAAAACAAGGGCGATAAAGGAGCGACTAGCTGATGGCGTATTTGAAAATTTATGGAGTCCCGTTTTCTCAACCCGTTCGAGCGGTGTTGTGGCTGCTCTTGATGAAGCGTCAATCCTTTGAACTGGTCATGGTGAACCCTGGGAGCTCAGGTGAGAATGGCAGTCGTCATCCAGACTATTTGAAGATGAACCCAGCCGGAACAATCCCCTGTTTGCTAGAGCCAGACACAGGATTTTCAGTGGGTGAGTCGCACGCCATCATGACCTACTTGTCAGACAAGTACGGCTGGTCTGATGTGTATCCTGAGTCGTTGCAAGCGCGAGCCAAGATGAATGCTTACTTGCACTATCACCACCGCAACGTGCGTGAGGCCTCAACTGGGTTGATCGCCCCCAAAATCCGAAAAGATCTCAACATTCCGGAAGTCATGCAGCAAGCGTCACATCGCAATTTGGGCGGCGCGCTCAAAGCGCTCGAAACGCTTTACTTAGATGATCAGCCCTATCTCTTCGGCGATGCGGTGAGCATTTGTGACCTCAGCGCTTATGTCGAAATCGGGCAATTGCAGTCTAGATTTACCAATACTTATGACTTCTCGGAGCTTCCCAATGTGAGCGCCTGGCTGGAACGTATGCAGCAGCTCCCGTTTCATGATGAGGTTCACGTTTGCCTCACCGAAATGGGTGACATCAGTCAGGAGGCGCCGTCAATGGATGTGATTCGTAACGCGAACATCAGCGGGCTGAAAGCATTAAAAGCCGCGCTCGAATCAATCGGCGCGTAATCGGATTAAGGCCTCTGCGCTTCGTTTGCGGTTAATGCTGCGCGGGCGCTAAGCCATTGTGTTAGCTGCGTGGCCCCATCTGGAGGCGATCCAACCCGCTGATCTAGGGAGTGGCTTGATCTGCCTGTAGGAACTGCTCGATGGCTCTCACCGCGGCAATCAACGTACCCTCGAGTGCTAAGGCGTCGGCAGTACCATCATTGCCGTGCATCGCGACGACTAAATCCAGCGCAGGATTAACATAAATGTGCTGCCCAAAAATGCCGATCGCGGAGAATATATTGTCTCCCCAGAGCCACCAGAGGTAGCCGTATCCGTCGTATCCGTGAGAGGGTACGGTGCTCTCCTGCATAAATGCATGATCAACCGTTGGGGATCCTGTCCCCAAGTACTGCGACTTGGCGAAAAGACCAAGCCTGCCATAGTCGCGCAGCGTGGCTGAGATGCAGCAGCCGCCGAGTTCACCGCCGTAGGGTTCGCCCAGAAGCCAAGTGGCATCATCAGCCATACCGAAAGGGTGCCAAATGGTCCGTTCGAGGTACGTTGTCGCGTTGTTACCAATCGCCGCGCGCAATATTTCCCCTGCAAGATTGGTCTCAGCAGTGTTGTAATTGAATCGTTCGCCCGGCGCAGCGCTGCGCTCTAGACCGCTAAGGTAATTGAGCAGGGTTAATCCACTCGCGCCGCCCGCTTTTGCAACGTCTGATCCAGGATCGTCGTAATCTTCATTCCATTTGATTCCCGATGCCATTTGGAGGACTTGGCCCACGGTAACGTTCTCATACGCAGTGCCGACAAATCGTGGCAGGTAACGCGTCACAGGGTCCTCGACGCTATCGATGAAGCCATCACGAATCGCTGTCCCAATGAGCATCGAGGTGACCGACTTGGTTACCGAAAACGAGATCCAGCGCGTATCTGGACCGTGGCCTTGAGCATAGTGCTCAAGAAGGATTCGATTACCCTGCAACACCAGAAAACCTCGCACTCGACGGTCCTCGAGCAATTGATCAACGGTTTGCTCCGTTTGGTCTACCTGGTAGGCAAGCTGACCTAGCGGAAGAGGGGTCTCTACGAGCGGTCGAGGATCAGTTGAAGCGGTAATGGTTCGTGTGGGAAAGAGTTGATCGATCGCTCCGAACGCTACTTCTCGTTGCTCGCTCGGCAGGAAAAGCAGTCCTTTTTCTGGGGTAGTCGTCGCAACTTGAGTCTGCAGGCGCTCAAGCATTTGACCTCGCTCGTCATCAGCGAGTGTATTGATTGATAGGACGAGCAGCCAGAAATGGGGCAGTAATTTTTTGTTAAAAGACACGCTTAACCTCCATCAAGATGCGCCCCGTAACCGCAATTCTTAAATGCCGATTGTCTGTGGTGCGGCGCGGGTCGAAAACGAAAAACCAAACTTACACTTGGAGCAAAACAAAAACAGAAGAACGCTTGGCTAAAATCCAGAATCAGCGCCTCAGCGACGCCAAAGCAGAAACCAATCCCTTGGATTTACCCTGAAAGTACCGTGCTAATGACGCAAAAATCAATCACGGCAATCTGACTTTCTGCCAGAGCGACTCAGAAGCGGAAATTAATCCCTAGGATCTGTCTAAAAAAAGTACCGCGCCATGGACGCAAAATTTAATCATCGGAATCTGCTCCGAGAGCATTCGCCATGGGCAAAAATCAGTCATGGAAGTCTGGAAGCCAAAGTAAGGTTCAAGTTTAAATCTTCCCTCAAGCCGGAATCGATCTCAGCGGTGGGCGGCCCATGAAACTGATGGTGAGACTGTGCAAAAGGTAAAGCAGGCAGTTGAATTAGATTGAGTCGTTTGGCTTTAACAAGAGTCTCTGGCAATTGGGTTCGCATCCCTTCCCCGTGTTGTTCCACGCAAAACGCTTTAGGGAATGGTCAGCAAGGTAGGAGTTGCAGCACTGGCCGTGATGGCGCAGGGTGAGGAATAGTGGCTGTCCGATGACGGGAAGGATGATCCCCTAGGTCGCAGCGGTTTTGAACGAACGGTTCGATAGGAGGAAATTCGATGGCTGACTGGTTTGATGCGTACCCCTACTTAAAATTTGAGCGCCGAGCGCACGGTGTGCTGCTGATCACGATCTCAAGGCCCGAGTCGATGAATGCGACCAACGCTGAACTGCACAAGGCGCTCTCGAGAATTTGGCGCGACATTGATGATGATGACGAAACACGCGTGGTAGTGATTACCGGGGAGGGTAAGGCCTTTTCAGCAGGTGGTGATCTCGAGTGGGTCGGTTCTATGGTCCAAAATTATCAGGGCATGAAGGCGGCGTTTAAGGAGGCAGGTGACCTAGTCTACGGCATGATGCGATGCGAAAAGATCATCATCTCCGCAATCAATGGGGTTGCGGTCGGTGCGGGGCTCGCTGTGGCATTGATGGCGGATATCAGCTTGATGGCAGAGGAAGCGCGTATTACCGATGGGCACACGCGCCTTGGGGTCGCCGCAGGCGATCACGCCAATATCATTTGGCCGCTGCTCTGCGGGCTGGCGAAAGCTAAGTATTACCTGATCACGGCCGATTTCATTGATGGTCGAACCGCTGATCGAATCGGCCTTGTGAGTGAGGCCGTTCCTGCTGAGGAGCTTATGGATCGAGCATTTACCGTCGCAGAAAAGATCGCCCGTGGACCCCAAGACGCAGCGCGGTTGACCAAGCGCTCGCTTAATCTTTGGGTGACCCAAGCAGCGCCGGCATTCGATGCCAGCCTTGGGTTTGAGATGCTGAACTTTATGGGTCCCGATGCGAAAGAGGGGGTTGCAGCCTTGCGCGAAAAGCGAGCCCCCGACTTTGATGATCCTGCGACTTAACGCGGGGGTGCACTTGCTCGATATTGGGGGGCTTCGGATGAGCACGTGCGTGGATGATTGTCATAACCCGGGATGGGGTAGAAAACGCCCCATGGCATTTTCGGTAGGCATCGCTAAACTCAAGGAAGTACACACGAACATACTCACGACCGGGGTCGGCCTATGAAAGTTGATATTCGTTACTGCGCGCAGTGAAACTATCGTCCCGAGGCAGACCGTGTGTCCGCAGAAATTACAGCAATACCGGGTATTGATCTCACCCTTCACGCAGAAGGCAAGGGCATATTTGACGTTGAAGTCGATGGCGCTTTGATCTTCTCCAAATATCAAGTCGGCCGCTTTCCAGAGGAAGGAGAGATTGCCCAACTCATGCGGTCTTAGGATAGGTCGTTGCTACTCGATTTGGACCAAGGTCGACTCGTCGTCTTTCTAGTAGGACTAAGCCTGATCGCGCTGATCGAGGCGAAATTCTCCCACCGCGCACATTCCGGTTATTTCACCTGGCGATGGCTGATGCATTTAGGGATTGCTGGTTTCAATACCCTCGTGATGCGAGCGCTGGTGTTTGTCCCGTTGCTCCTGTGGCTGGTTCACTGCCAGGAGCAGGGATGGGGGCTGGCAAGGTGGCTTGGGCTCTCTGGCTGGGAGGAGTTCGTCATTTCTTTAGTGGTTCTCGATGCGCTCGATTATTGGTGGCATCGCTGGAATCATCGAGTGCCGTTACTTTGGCGATTCCACAAGGCGCACCACGCCGACAATGAAATCGATGTGAGTACGGCGCTGCGGTTTCACCCCGGCGAACTCCTCATATCTGGCGGCATGAAGGCCATTTGGATTGTGCTGTGGGGACCTTCAGCGGTGGCCTGGTTTGTATTCGAAGCGGCGGTCAGTTTGTCGGCGCAGTGGCATCACGCGAATATTGATTTGCCCGACACGGTGGAATCGAAGCTCAAACATTTCATCGTGACACCTCGTTACCACGCCATGCACCACATGGTTGATCGCAGCCACGGTGATGCTTATTTTTCGACGGTGTTCAGTATCTGGGATGTTATTTGGAAGACTACGGGCACCTATCAAACCCGTGATGAGATGCGGGATGTAGCGTTGGGCCTTCCGGATGGACGCGAAACAGGTCAATCCTTGCTCGAGTGGATTCTGGAGCCCATGCGCAAGCGCAATCTAGCGCTTTCTCGACCGAAACCCAGCGAATCAGAGTGATTGGATGGCATTCTCAAAAGGGAGCGCTATGATGAGGGAAAGAAGAGGACGGAAGACATGAAAAGAAATAACCAAACAGGACAGCGTTTTAGTGTGAAAGGATTGGTGCAGCTCGTGAGCATTACGATGGCGCTAGGGGGACTATCCATGGGGCTCAAGGCCGCAGAGCATGGGGGGCAGGCGGCGAAAAGTAAGGCACCACAGGAGCATGGCGGTAAGGCAGCGAAGCCGAAGGGCCAAGAGCACGGCGGCGAAGCTGCGAAGGCCAAAGGGCAAGAGCATGGTGGCAAAGCCGCGAAGCCCAAGGGCCAAGAGCACGGCGGCAAAGCGGCGAAGCCCAAGGGACAAGAGCACGGCGGCAAAGCGGCTAAGCCCAAAGGACAAGAACACGGCGGAAAGGCTGCGCCCAAGCGCCAAGCATCATAAGTTGGTAGCCAAGAGTTAGGGAGTTCCCAACTTTGAATTGGCGAGGTCGATACATCCCTCGGTTGCTTGGAGTGCTGCTGGTCTTAATAGGCCGGGTGGTCTCAGCAGAGGCCGACGAACCCTTGATGTTTTATGCAGAAGACATCAAAGCCGCGATGCAAGTGCATCTAGAGAAGACGCTGGATGAAGACGGAGTATTTCACCTTGTGGATGATGTCACGGGGGAGGCGCTCAAGCTGACATTCATGCAGGTGCATGACCCCGTTCGACAGATGGATGGTGATGTGTATTTCGCGTGCACGGATTTCCACCCAATCGGCGAAGTGGATCGAGTTTACGATATCGACTTTTGGTTGAGGCCGGTAAATGGTGAGCTAACGGTATTTCGTACCAAGGTTCATAAAGAGCCCCGCCAGTCGCTGTTCGGTTGGTACAAACATCCAAGATATACCTTTGTTGGCGACGATATCGAATATCTGTACGAATCGGATTGATCGGGCTGATCGCTAAGCGCCAATGCCCCGAGTGCATCGGATAACAGGATCGGTCCGCTTCGTAATTGGTTTGTGCCTTCACAGATTGGTTCAAACAAAGAGACTTAAAGGTAGAGATTCATGAGAAGTGACTCGAAAGAAGTGACTCAAAAGAAGTGAATGGTAGAAAGAGGGGGTGAGTCAACAGTGCCGATCAGTGTACTAGGGTTCTATGCAGCACTGGTGCTGTGGGGCGTTCTTATCGCTCGCGGATTAAGCCGTCCAAGGGAGTGGTCGCTAGTTGCCGCAATCGGGCTGGTGCTCTTACTCTTTTTGAACGTGCGCTACCTCATCGAGGGCGCGCCTGCGGGTATTGCGTTCTTCGTTAGTCTCTATGACGTCTTCGACAATATGGGGTTGTCGATGGGCGAGACCCCTGCCGCCATGGCCGCTTGTGTAGGTAATGCCTGCTCGCTTTGGGGCGACACTTACACCCTGCATCAAAGTTGGGGAGTGGCTTTTTTCGATCGCTTTGTCTCGGCACCGGCGCTAAGAACCAATGCGCTCTATATCCATCTCGCGTGTAACTCCGTGGCTTTTGTTCTGATGCATGTCCAGCTCCTTTGGTCTGATCGGGCATCGCGCGTCATATCACACGCCTGGCTCGGTCGGCTAACAATGATGTTCCTGACGATTGGGACCGGCGCTGCGCTCTACCTCGCCAGTGAGCACGACGCGGTGAGGGAATATGGCGGGATTTGGGCTGAATGGGGCTTTTACTCTATGTCGCTCTGTGTGTTCGGCGCCGCCATGATGGGTTGGCGCATGGCGAGACGAGGCGATTGGGGCATGCATCGGGTGTGGATGATTCGCTTTGCCGGCGCAATGTACGGCGCCTTTTGGCTATTTCGTGCGCTGCTGGTGGTAACGGGGCCGTTATTTCGGGAGTGGGAGACAGTGTCCCTCCTGATTTCTATTTGGGCATCGGCCCCCCTTGGGCTACTGATTGCTGAGGGCTTGCGCCGCAGGTGGGACAGCCGGTCATCGAAGGCAAGCGCGGTCAGCCTTTCATCCTGATCTCCTGTGAGTGACTGCGAGTTGCTTGGGGGGTCATGTCGCCCGCTCCTAGGAGACCGCTCTGCGGTAGACGGGCTGGAAAGCATAGAAATAGAGACTGAGCAGTATGAGTAAAGATCACGCCCGAGCTATGACCGTTTCTGGGTTGATGCGTCAGGCAGCGAAATACAACGCGAACAGGATTGCCGTGATCGAGGGCGCTCGATCACTGACCTTCAGTGAGGCCTTTGATCGAGGGGTGCGACTCGCCAATGGATTACTAACCAAGGGATTCGCGCCCGGTGATCGTATCGCGGTTCTCGAGGACAACAGCCTTGAATCACAGGATATGTTTCTTGGGGCAGCGCTAGCAGGATTGGTTCGAGTACCGCTTTATGCCCGCAATGCAATGCCAAGTCACGTCCACATGGTGTCGCACACGGGCTGTAAAGGCATGATGGTGAGCAGTCAGTACGAGAGCGAGGGACGGTCGCTCATTGATCAAGTCAGTGGAATGGATTTGTTCCTATGCCGAGATGGTGACTATGAATCCTGGCTCTCCGCTCAATCCTCTGTTGACCCCGAGATTTCGGTAGCCGAGTCCGATTGGTTCATTATCAGGCACACCGGCGGCACAACCGGTAAGCCCAAGGGGGTGGCGTATAGCCACCGCACTTGGCTCGATGCAGGTCGTGACTGGTTTTATAACTTCCCTCCGATGGATCCAGATGATGTTTGCCTACATGTAGGGCCCATTTCTCATGGTAGCGGCTACCTCTACACCCCAACCTGGCTCGCGGGCTGCGCGAATCACTTGATGTCTGAATTTGATCCAGAAGCGGTGCTTCGAGCGATGGCAGACGGCCAGGGCAGCTTCATGTTCATGGTGCCATCTATGTTGAATCAAGTCGTTAGGCATCCGCTGGCCAAAACCCTGATCTATCCAGCGCTCAAAGTGATCCAAATTGGTGGCGCCCCCATTGCGGATGAAACCGCGCTCATGGGAAGGGAAGTGTTTGGCGATGTGCTTTATCAGGGCTTTGGGCAAACCGAAGCAGTGCCGGTGTGCATGATGGGGCCCAGCGAATGGTTTTCTTCTGTTGCGGGGTCTGAGCCGCTTCGTTCGGCAGGTCGAGTCCTCCCTTATGCTTATTTGGAGATCCGCGACCAAGAGCAGCCAGAGTACGAACTGCCGCTCGGTGATGAGGGTGAGATTGCCATTCGATGCGATGGGCAGATGCTGGGCTTTTGGGACAATGATGATGCGACGGCTGAGCGGATGACGAGCGATGGGTTTGTGCTGACCGGAGACATAGGGCGGATCGATAGCAATGGCTACCTGTACGTGCTCGATCGCAAGGACGACATGATCATATCGGGCGGTTTCAATATTTGGCCCGCTGAACTTGAGAACGTCATTTTGGATTATCCAGGGGTAGAAGAGGTCGCCGTATTTGCAGTGCCAAGCGAGCAATGGGGCGAATCCCCGGTTGCGGTGTGCGTAGTAGCGGATCCCTCTCAGTTCGAAGCCGAAGCCATCATCGAGCAATGTAAAACAAGGCTTGGCTCCTACAAGAAGCCTAGCCAAGTGATCTTTCAGGAGGTGCCGCTCCCCAAAAGTCCGGTAGGCAAAGTGCAGCGCAAGGTGTTGCGCGAGCAGTTCTGGGGCAATGGCGAGCGGCGCGTCGCGGGCAGTTAAGAAGCGCGAGCGCAACGACCGACACATCGGTTGTGATTATCCGCCATTGACATCGCTCGCTAATCTGGCACAAATAGATTGGTAACCATTCACACAACCACGCTAAAGCGCTCTTTGTGTGAGTTAAGAGGGGAAGGGTGAGCAACGATGGAAAGTGAAGTGGTTGGCGGTGTCATTGCTGTCATCATTTGCGTGGCGATCGTAATGATTGCCAGCCGAAAAGGAACCAACAACGCCGACTCAAAGGACGAAGCCAAGGGGTAGAAGGGCGTAAACAGGTCAGTGGCGTTCAGCGTTTGTTGGCGTTGTGACCGCGAAGAGCGACTGGACTTCCGGGGAGGGCTGCATGCGATTTCGCCAGTCCAACTATCGCCGAGATCTGATCTCTCAACCAAAAGAAGTTGGTCAAGAGTGAGTGGAAAGGCAGTGAAAAGGCGTTGAAAAAAGTAGGGAACCTTCACGTCACAGCATCGTAGCAATTGCTCAGAGATATAGAAGCATCACGTACTGAACACGAATAAGTTTGAACCAAAGGAGGGGGCATCATGGGACTTAATTTAGCGGCAATGGAAAAAATCACGGCCGATGTGCAAATGAACGACCTGAAGTGGGTCGAAGTAGGTGAGGGATCCTACTTTAAGGTGCTGACGGTGCATGAGCCCACGAATACCGTGGCGTTCAGCTACAAAATGGATGCGGGCGCGCCAGACTTCCCAAGTCACTTCCACATCTGTCGGGCCATGGCTTGGACGATTCGAGGGTGGTATGGGTACCGCGAGTCAGAAAATCCCGTCGAAAGCCGTATCCATACCGGGATGTTTTCTTATGAGGCGGCTGGGTCATTCCACACCCCCTACAGCGATTGCCCAGAGGGCTTTGAAACCGTTGGCATTTTTGAGGGTGATACGGAAGTGCTCCTGCAAAACCATGCCGAGCCCGATCCAAACTCTGAGCGAATCGGTGATCTGCTGGTGAGCGACTTTATCGAGTGGTCCAGCCCGGCGACACACATCGTTCACAAAGATGGCACCATCACGGGAAGCCCGACGTTCAAATACGACTTCACGGGTGGAGTGAACGCTTTTAAGGTGTAGTGGTTATGAACCCGGTCATGAAAGGCGCCAGCAGGGCGCCTTTTTTCTTTCAAGTAGTGAATGTGAGTCGATGACATGAAAGCCCAACCTCTAATCATCAGTCTAGTTGTGCTAGTGATCACGCTAGTGCCGGCCACGTCCCATGCGCTGGACGCTAAAGCGGGTGATGAGCAACTCGGCCACCCCTCTCCGCTGACGGTGGTGAAGGGCGGTTTGATCATTGATGGCACCGGCGCCCCGGCCTTCGAGGGTGAGGTATGGATTCGGGGACGCTTCATTGAAAAAGTGATGCGGGGCGGGAGCAAGGTGATGTCGCCTGGCGCGAGAATCATCGACGCGCAAGGCCGGGTCGTCGCGCCAGGATTTATCGACCCGCACAGTCACGGTGATCCGCTGGTTACCCCGGCTTTTGAAAACTTTTTGGCACAAGGCGTGACAACCATCACACTGGGCCAAGATGGCAGTAGTCCGGTCGTCGAGGGTTTTCCCACACTGTTTGAGCAATACGAAGCGCTAGGACTTGGCGTGAATGTCGCCATGTTCGTCGGCCACGGCAGCCTGCGCGCTGCGTCGTCAGTTGGCCAAAACCCAGCCCCGAGTCCTGCTGAGATTGAAGAGATGGCCACACTGCTGGAAGCGGCGCTGGACTACACCTTTGGTATGAGTAGTGGTCTTGAGTACGACCCCGGGCTTTGGGCGAGTGAGCCCGAATTGATCAGGCTTGCAAGGGTGGTGGGTGGTCGAGACCGAGTCATCATGAGCCACCTCCGGAGCGAGGATGATGGTGATCTCGACGCTGCGATTGAGGAGCTTATTCTCCAAGGCGAGCATGCCAAGGTGCATATCGCGCACATCAAGTCGGTGTATGGAAGGGACGCAGCTCGTGGGCAAGCGATCATCGCGAAACTAGCAAGCGCACGTGTGGCTGGGGTCGACATCACCGCGGATTTCTACCCGTATATAGCGAGCTACACGAGCGTGTCACTAGTGTTTCCCGTGTGGGCGAAAACGGTTCCAGACTTCGAGCGAACTAAAACGGAGCGGCGTGATGAATTGCTTGATCATTTAAGACGCCGCGTGAATGCGAGGAACGGGCCGGCTGCCATGTTGCTGGCTGATGAGCCTTATACAGGACTGACGCTAAAGGCGGTGGCGGAGCAATTAGGCAAACCATTCGAAGAGGTATTGGTGGACGACCTTGGGCCGGGTGGCGGTTCTGCCGCCTATTTTGTGATGAATAAAGCGCTGCAAAGCGCATTGCTCGCGGGTGACATGGTCATGGTAGGCTCAGATGGTAGTCCAACCGGCTTTCACCCTCGCGGGCATGGAACGGTGGCTCGCGTCATCGAGCAGTTTGTCATGGTAGATCAGGCCTTTAGTTTGGAAGAAGCCGTTAAAAAGATGACATCGATGCCTGCTTCGGTGCTGGGCCTCAGCAATCGTGGGTCCATCGCACCCGGCAAAGTAGCGGACTTGGTGATTTTTGATCCATCGAAGGTGAGAGAGACGGCCACTTTTACGAGGCCCCACCAGTTGGCCGAAGGATTCGACTGGGTGCTGATTGATGGTGAGGTGGCTAGGCGAGAGGGGGCCTCGCTGCCTAAGAGGCATGGGCGCGTCTTGAGGCCAACCCCCTAGGTTGAGATATTGAGCGTTGTTCGGGGTCGAGTGCCAGCAGGCATTCATGATTTTCGATCATCGAAATGGATGGTGCTTAGACCAAACCATTAGGTTTAGCCTTTGAGCGCTGTTTGAGTAGGAGTGCCGGCAGGCTAATCGTTGCCGACGATAGAAATGGGCGACGCTGGGGATACCTCTATAGGATGATCAACCGGCCAACGGTCCGGTCTACGCTCGGAAATAATAGGCCTGTAGCGTGGTCTCAAAATGGTGATTTTCGATCAAATTTGCTTAAATCAAATAGGGAAATTCAGAGGCTTACCGATTAGTGTCGCGAATCGTTGACCAAGGTAATGAAACCAACACAGACGGCCAGATGGGCGAATTAATCAGCCCTCCGTCTTCGGCTGGGCCTGCCTATACCCTGCCTGGCGAGGCCTGGCTTTCCAGCGCCACGCTTTCCCAGGACGGATTCGACCTGGTTTTAACGCTCGATGGCGCGACCCACCGCGTCGGTGACTACTTCTCGTTTCAAACGCCCCCTAATCTGGTTCTCGAGACCGGACCAAGCCTCACCCCCGCTATGGTCAAAAGCTTATTGCCGAGAGCGTTCGCTAGCGATTACTTGTATGCGGGACCGGCTGCTGGCCCTGGACTGGGAGAGCCCATTGGCACTGTCAGCTTGTTGGCGGGTACTGCAACTGTGCGAAGAGCGGATGGATCCACCGAGGCATTAAGTAGGGGGGATGCTATTTATCGCGGCGATGTCCTGCTGACCGGTGATGGCAGTTTCGTGAAAATCCGCTTTACCGACGGCACCACGTTTCAACTTGGGAAAAATGGTGAAGCGGCGCTGGACGACTTTGAATTCAATGAGGCCGCCAATATTGGAAATTTCGAGGCTTCGATTCGAGTCGGCGGTTTCTACTACAAAAGCGGCAAGATTGGCGAGGTTACAGAGGGTTCGGCAGACGCACACACTAAGCTTTCTACGCCTTCATCGATTATTTCGGTACGGGGCTCGGAGCTAGAAGGAACGGTGGATAGTAGCGGTCAGACGTCCGTCATTCATCGGTCCGGTATCTTGGTCGTCACAGATCAGAATGGAAATAATGCCGTCACGCTTGATCAGCCCGGCGCGACGGCTGTAGTCGCGCAAGGTGGTACACCCGCGTTTTATGCTCAGGCCCCGGCCGCCGTCATTCAACAAATTCAGGCCAGCGTGCAGCCTCAGACCGGAGATGAAGACGTAGCGCCCGAGGAATCGGGCGACGAAGCTCAAGAGGAGCAAACTGAGGAAGAAGCCTCGGAGGAAGAGGCAGCTGAAGAGAGCGAGGAGGAGGCCGAAGAAGAAGTTGCCGAAGAGGCTGTCGAGGAGGAATCGGAGGAAGAAGAGACGGAAGAGGACGCTGAAGAAGATTCCGAAGAAGAGGCCCAAGAGGAATCTGAAGAAGAAACCAGTGACTCTGAAGAGGCGGATGAAGACGCCGCCGAAGATTTAGAGGAAGCTACCGAAGAGGAGGTAGCGGAAGAATCCGCTGATGAGGAGGCGTCCGAGGATGAGGCTGAAGCAGAAACAGAAACCGAGGCAGAAGAGGAAGCCGCCGAAGAGGAGGTAGCTGACGAATCTGAAGCCGAGGCAGACGACGAGGCTGCTCAGGAAGAAGAGGCTGCTGAGGATAGCGCTGAGGATGAAGCAGGCGACGAATCTACCGAGGAGTCGGGAGAAGAGGCAGCTGCCGATGAAACGAGTGAAGAAGGCACGGATGAGGCAGCAGACGAGCCCGCTGAAGAAGCAGCTGATTCCTCAAGCGAGGAGGGCAGTGAGACGCAGAGTGAAGAAGATGCTGCCGCTTCCGATAGTGCCTCGGCAGATGAACCGTCCGACACCGCTGCAGATGCTGCTGCCGCCGAGTCAGCGTCAGATGATACCGCTGGAACAGGCGATGCTGGAGCCACCGAGAGCGCCGATTCTGGCGAGGCCGCCACTTCAAGTGCAGAGTCTGCTGAGGGAGAAGCCGCTACGTCGGACGCTTCAAGTCCCGAAAGCACTGCCGAGGCAAGTGATACAAGCGGCTCGAGTGGTGAGAGTAGTTCAGACGCGTCTCAAGGCGCTTCCGAGGGATCTACAGACAGCGTAAGCTCAGAGAGTACCGTCGAAAGCCAAGCGAGTGGCACTGGCACGGCAGGAGATGGTTCGGGAACCGAAGGATCAACTGATACTGGAAGTTCGGAGAGCACCAGCGGGACAACGACTAGCGATGCTTCAGCGTCCTCTACTTCAGCACCAAGCGAGTCCACAGCGGTTACCACTGTGAGTGCGAATACGGGTCAAACTCAAGCTTCGACCGAGGCGCCCACGTCTTCCACAGAGGCAAGCACTCAGACCACATCATCAACCACTCAGTCGTCCCAAGGGACAACCGACGCTACATCAACTGAGGCGCCCGTACAGCCAGTCATTGAGCAGACCCAGGAGGAACCGCCGCCAGATAATCCGCCTGAGGCCGTACCCGACCAGTTGACCGTGGTGTCAAGCGAGGCGATTAGGCTGGATGAGTTAATTCTTGCTAACGATGTGGACGTTGATGAGGGTCAGAGCCCCGAGCTCACCGCGGTCACTGCACCGGAATCGGTTGGTGATATTGAGGTAACAGATGAGGGCACGCTATTCACGCCAAATGCTGGTGTGCTCGCCGCTCTTGGCGCTGGTGAGACGCTTACGGAAACGCTGGAGTACACCGTTACGAGTGGTGAGTTGAGCGCTTCAAGTATGATCGAGATCACCCTGGAGGGGGCCAATGACGCTCCAACGGTTACCGAACCGGCTTCCGCATCACTCCTTGAAGACTCAGGCGCGGAAGGCGCGGTAGTGACCACGGTTACGGGCAGCGACATTGATGGCGATACCGTGACCTATGCCATCACGAGCGGCAATGAGCTTGGGTATTTTGCAATTGATGCCGGAACCGGCGAAGTCACACTAACCGCAGATGGCGCGACGGCGCTGAATAACGATGCGCTGACGTCCACGAGCACCACAATCGGTGTGACGGTGTCAGACGGCACATTGTCGTCGAGCGAAGCGCCGCTCGAAATTAAGTTCGATGCCCAAAACGACGGCCCGACGGTGACTGAACCCACCGCCATTTCACTCCTTGAGGGCTCCGGTGCTGAAGGCACGGTAGTGACGACCATTGCGGGCAGCGACATTGATGGCGATACCGTGACCTATGCCATCACGAGCGGCAATGAGCTCGGGTATTTTGCAATTGATTCCGGAACCGGCGAAGTCACACTAACCGCAGATGGCGCGACGGCGCTGAATAACGATGCGCTGACGTCCACGAGCACCACAATCGGTGTGACGGTGTCAGACGGCACATTGTCGTCGAGCGAAGCGCCACTCGAGATTAGGTTTGACGCTCAAAATGATGCGCCGACGACTGGTGATGACACCGCAACCGTCATCGCCGGAGGATTAGTGACCATCACCGCTGGAAACGGTGTATTGGCCAATGACGCCGACGTCGACAGTTCCCTCTCAGTCGAGAGTGTGGTGTTGACCACTCCGAACAGCGCCGCCTCACCAATCACTACAGCGGGGCAAAGCGTGGTCGGGCAATACGGCACACTCACGCTCGAGGCCGATGGCAGTTTTGCCTACAGCGCCGATCAAACCTTGAGTCTTCAGCTACTCGGCGGCGAGCAGGCGGTTGAAACCTTTTCGGTTAATGTCTCTGATGGTGAACTCACCGATGTCTCGACCTTGACCATTACGGTCGACGGCGTGGACGACGCCACGGTCTTCTTTGGAGACACTGCGTTTACCGTAGATCAGGATGTGAGTTCACAGAGTTTCCCAGTTCAGGGGGTGCTCTCTAGTTTCGATGTTGACCAGCATGCCGTGATTGCGCCAGTGGATGCCGGCCAGGGCACCTATGGCGTCTTTGGATTCCAGCCCTCTAATGATGTCGATGGGGTAGACGGTGGCGATCCGGTGGAGCTACCCCCTAACGGCAGTGCTTTCGAGTTGCCATTCCAAGTGATCAGACCAGACACGCCCGTTATCGACCAGCAGACTGGAACGGTGACGGTTGGTTTGAACTACGAGGTAGATGACCCTAATACCTCTGCACCCGGATTGGTCCTGCAAATCCACTACGACAGTAGCGTCATACAGAATCCCGTGCTGACCTCAAATGCACCAGGGTTGGTCCAGCTCGTTGACGTCGAAGATATTGATAATCTTGATTTTGATGATGCCACCGATCGAATGATTCTAGTGGCTTGGACTTCGTCCGAGTCGCTTGATTGGCCTGGCACCTTGTCCGGCCCCATTGCGAGCCTGTCCTTCGAATCTGATTTCTCACAGGCCCAGAACCCCTGGACCAATATTCGATTCACGGGGGTTGCTGCGGATGGGTTCATCCTGGATGCGCAGTCCATTCAAATCTACGGCGACTCTGGCTTGCCGCAGCAAGCAGACGGGACACTCTCTGCGGGTACCTGGGGTTACGCGCCCGATCCTGATTTGTATCGAAGCCTCGCTGATGGCGAAACCGTCACGGATGAATACACCTTCACCTCATCCGATGGCCAGTTGCACCCTGTCTCGGTGACGCTAGTGGGCGTGAATGACGTACCCCACTATCAGGGTGTTTACAGCCTGTCGATGGATTCAATCGGGACTTATGTGTTTTCTGATCAAGACGTAACCACGTTCGACCCAGATGATGGACCAACTGACATTGTTTACACCGTCGTTGATGCTCAGGGCGGCAGTGTCTTTGTCGGTGGCATCGTGGTTACCAGTTTTACTCAAGACGATATCAATAATGGGCGCGTGAGCTTTGTGCTGGACTCGCCCTCGTTCTCGGTCAGCACCGTGACACCGCTGCTAACCCTGTCTGTTGAGGATGGGAATGAAGATGGCAGTGAGCCCGAGTTGTTGCTGTTAAATTTTACGGACCCCAATGCTAGCGGCCTTCAGTTCGTAGAGGACCCGACCGTTAATATCAATGTGGACCAAGTAGCGGTGGTGGCTGTGCTCACCTTGCTAGCTAACGACCTTAGCAGCGATGGTAGTGCAGTAACGATTAGCAGTGTGGATACGCTCTCGGAGTTTGGCGGCACGGTCAGTTTTGACGGCACAGATATCACCTACACACCGCCCTCCGGATTCGTCGGGATCGATCGGGTGTTTTATTTCATCACTGACATCACCGGTGCGACGTCGGTGGCCTCTTTAACGTTTGAAATCACGCAGCCGCCGCCTAGCACGAAAGCGGGTGCCGTCGGTGAAGAGGTAATCGTGGTGGATATGGCCTTACCCGAGGATCAAGCGCAACCCAGTGATGTGCCCAGGTTGCCAGAATCTGAAGATTTATCGGGTTTGCTCGCAATTGAGAACTCACAGATATCCGAGGCAGTCGTGCCACCCAATGGCGCACTCTTGGCCGGCGGTGACAATCTCTTGTTCGGCGAAGCTGTCGCTGAATCAGCGGAGCTGCCCACAGACATTGAGGCCGATAGGGCTGGCGAATTCGCTGGTGAGTCGGGTCACTGGCTCGCAGACAATCTCGTCGAATCAGAGCGTATTGAGGAGGCGTTTGTTCAAGAGGAGCAATCACTCGCGAGCACTACCGAGGTCACCGGGCAACAGTTGCCAGACGCAGAGGCACTGAACCTTGCGGCAATCGATGAGCTTCTCCTAGAGGGTTCGCATCCCTTCTTATCGGGTAGCGCCTTGGTGTTTCTCCCTGAATCAACCAACCAGGCTGAGCAGATACCCAGCCCTGACGAGCTAGCCGCCCCGGGCAACACTCCCGATATTGGTGCGATACCGCTTCTAGCAGATTTGCTGACAGACGGAGACGAATGGATGGCCGCTGCATTCGCTGGGCCGAGTGAGGTCTCGACCATTCAGGTGTCCGTTCCGGTCACGCAGAGTGCAGAAGCGTACGACGCCGCCATTCTTCAGTATCAAAAAGCGGTGCTTGACGTGGATATCCTCGCTATCGAAACCGCCCACATTGTCGTTACCTAAGGGCCCCCTTAGTCCGATAACTCCATAACGCATTTGCGCGTAAAGCATCGTATATTGTCTAGCTATCAGCTTAGCGGGCCTCTCTATTGCCCCAAGGAGACAAGCGTATGCGTTCTACTACTCTCATCCAATGGTGCACTCCTTGGCTGATGATGGCCGTATTCATGAGTTCGCCCATCGTGCACGCGAGCGAGGCCTTTTGGCCTGAAGCCGAGCTCTCAAGCGATATTCCGACGCTGGTTGAAGTGCTCGGGCACGACCATGGCGAGAAGATCAGTTCACCAGCAGAACTCGCGCGGTACCTTAAAGCATTGGCGGACGCTGCACCGGAGCGAACGCGTCTCGTTCAGTATGCCGAAAGCTGGGAGGGGCGCCCGCTTTACTATCTAGCCGTTGGGTCGAGGGAAACCATTGGTCGGCTCGATGTCATCCAGCGAGGCATGCAGCGATTAGCCGATCCACGCGGTGTGATTGAGGGCGAGGCTGCGGCGCTTATCGAACAACTGCCCGCGGTGGTGTGGCTCAGCTACGGCGTTCACGGCAATGAGATTTCCTCAGGAGATGCAGCCCTAGTGCTCGCCCATCATCTGTTAGCTGCGAGTGATCCTACCTTTAATGCCATTCGGGACAACGTACTGGTCATCATCGATCCGGCTCAAAACCCTGATGGCCGCGCGCGGTTTGTGCAGCACTACCAGCAACACGCCGGGATTGAGCCTGCGCCAAGCGCCATTGCGGCTGAACGTCGCGAGGCATGGCCGGGCGGGCGCACCAACCACTATCTCTTTGATATGAACCGAGATTGGTTCGCCCTGACGCAACCCGAAACAAGAGGGAAGGTGGCCAGCCTGCTCGAGTACTACCCGCTCGTTCACGCAGACATTCATGAGATGGGCACCAACAGCACCTATTACTTCCCGCCGCCCGCCAAACCCTTCAATCCACACATTACGGGGCAGCAAAAAGCCGGTTTAGATGCGCTCGGCAAAGGCATGGCCGAAATCTTTGACCGGTTTGGTTTTGACTACTTCACCCGGGAGGTATTTGACGCGCTGTACCCTGGTTATGGAGATACCTGGCCGACATTACACGGCTCGCTCGGCATGACCTTTGAAACGGCGTCCGCGCGGGGCCTAGCTGGCCAGCGAAGCGATGGCTCGCTCGTGACCTATCGGGATGGTGTCCATCGGCATTTTTTAGCAACGGTTGGAACATTAACGGTCGCCGCCCGTGACCGGCAAGCGCTGCTCGAACGGTTTTATGCATTTCGCCAGGCGGCGCTAGATGATCCGCGTGTCTATGGCGTGGACATAGCGCAGAACGATCCGTCATTGGTCCGCGGGCTTGCCAGTCGATTGGAGCGCCAGGGCATTGAAGTCTTTGAGACAACCAGTGAACTTCGGCTGTGTGGCAAAACACTGAGTGCCGGCAGCGTGGTGGTCCGGGCAGGGCAGCCAGCTGGCAGGCTCGTTCGAACGCTGATGGACGCAGAGAGCCCAATGGATGCGGATTTTCTAGCCGAGCAAGAGCGGCGACGCGAAAAAGGGCTCAGTGTTGACCTTTACGACGTGCTGGGGTGGTCGCTGCCAGCACTCTCGAACCTAGAGATGGTGAGCTGTGACGCGCGCGTCCGCGAGGCCAGTTTGATGGCATGGAAGGGGCCCAATGAAGTCGAGGCTGTTCCTCCTGCGCCGCTTGCCTATCTCGTCCCATGGGAGGGCGACGCCTCGGTTCGGTTTTTAGCCGGTGCGCTGCGAGCGGGGCTGACTGTGCACACGAGCACCATAGCCTTTACTCAAAAAGGGCGTAGTTTTGGCGCGGGTACGCTCATCGTGAAGCGAAGCGATAATGATGACGATCTTCATGCAACTGTCTCAGGGCTTGCCCAGCAAACTCGCGCAGAGGTCATCAGTACGGAAACGAGTTGGACTGAATCAGGCAGCAATTTCGGAAGTAATCACGTGAGAGCAATCCCAAGCGTCAATATTGCGCTCGCCTGGGATGAACCGACCCGGTCGTTGTCGGCAGGCGGCACTCGCTATTGGCTCGAGCGAAAATTTGGCTATCCCGTGACGCCCGTGCGTACCGAGCACTTAAGCGGTGAGCCACTGAATGATTTTCATGTCGTGATTCTGCCGGACGGTGGCAATTACGAGCGGTATATTGGCGAACGCGGAGTCGCAGGACTTAAGGCCTGGGTCGAGCGCGGCGGCGTGCTGATTGGGCTGGGTCGTGCCAATCGGTTTCTGTCTAGCCAGGCGCTACTGGCAACCGAACGAGAACAGGGCGCTGGGGAGGGCCAGGAGAAAAGCAATGATGAAGCACGGCCCGCTGGGTCAAAGCTCGCGAGCGCTGAGGACTACGAGGCAGCGATTGCGCCCAGCGTGGCAGAGCCTTTCCCTTTGCCCGGCGTGATTCTGCGTGGTGAGGTAGACCGCGACCATTGGCTTGCAGCCGGCCTCAAGCCTACGTTGAATTTTGTGGTGACAGGTGGCGATATCTATGAGCCTTTGAAGCGTGATGGTGGAGTAAACGTAGTCCGCTTTGCAGAGGAGGACGCGATAGCCGCAAGCGGCCATGTGTGGGAAGACACCCGAGCCCAGTTAGCGTTTAAGCCGGTGGTCATGGCGGCTCCGCACGGCAATGGCCATGTCATCGGCGTAACCGCCGACCCAAGCTTTAGAGGCTTCTTGGATGGGCTCTCTGTGCTGCTCGGCAATGCATTTCTGCGGGCGCCTGCCTACGCAGGTTACTGAGTGATCATCTCGTTGAGATGAGCCACGATGGTGGCAGCGTCTGATCTATTCGCGCCCTGGCCAACGGCATTACTAATTAACGCATCGCCTCTAAAGCCGAAGAGATAGCGAACTAGCAGGAGCCCGTCAGATAGCGCTACGGTATCCCCATCGTCATCGATGTCCATCATCGGCAGATGCTCGTTTAATCGGTCAATGATGGCGGACGGGTCATTCGCGTGTTGATTATCAGAGGGAGCAGTCTTCTCAGCAGAGTTGTGCTGTGGTGAAAGGTTGCGGCTGCTGCTATCTGTGGGCCTACGCTAAATTTTGTCGTAAATGGAGGCACTCCAGGCGCCTAAGCCTGATTCGCCAGTGAGCCTAGTCATCCATCATCGGCGAGTATCTAGGCTTTTTCTCTCCACTGGTTAGGTAATCCTTGAGAGCAGGAAGTCATCAAGATATTGCCAGGGTAGGGGTTTAGAGCGGGGGGGTAACCACGTTGTTGTTCGCTTTGTTGATGAACTGATCAAGATATGACTGAACGTCGGCGGCACTAGTACGGTTTGCTCCTTGGTTCGTTGCGCCTTCGACGAGTGAGTCACCCGTGAACCCGAATAGGTAACGAATCAATAGTAGGCCATCGGTCAAAGCCTGCGTTGTGCCGTCATCATCAATATCCATGACTGAAAGGTGCTCGTTCAGTCTTTGGGTGATGACTCCGGGGTTTCCGATATGCGGACTATTCTCACCAATGAGCGACGAAAAGTCGCTGGAGAACCCGAACAGGAAGCGGAGCATCATCAGACCGTCTGAGAGAGCGGTAACGTCACCATCTTCGTCAAAGTCAAAGCTCCGTCCAAAGCTGTAATTCAAGGTCAACAATGGTGCAGAGAGCCCATAGCCTCCTGCTAGTAAGCTCGGTGAGAAGTCGATCTCGGCATCGCCGCTTTGGCCGATGGACCGAGGCGCGACGAGCAGATTGCCAAGATTGATCGGCAAGGTTTCGTTAGGCCAACCATCGGTTTGGTCGGCCCAGCTAATTTCGATGTAGTGGTCAGTAAAAAAGTTGGCGTCTAAATTAAAGGTGTCTGGTGCCCAGACGTTGTTGATTTCGATTAGTCCGTTCAGGTAGACAGAAGCAGCTTCAAATTTGACAAGGGCAAGATCTGCACCATGAAAGTGAATCCTAAGCCCAAGGCCGGTCAGGTTCTGGTCTCCGTCGCTGGTCGAGTAGGTGAGCGGTATCCGCGTGACGCGATTGGACCGTAATCGTAATTCAGGGGCCGAGATAATCTGCACTTCATTGAAATTAGCATCAGAAGTATCGCTGACGTACTCCTGAAGCACAGTGAGGCCGTCTTCATCTAGGTCGTCATTTTGGTTGACGCCGGTAGCATAAAACGTGCTGACCCACGCATCGTCGATGCCATCGAGATTGGCATCGATACCGCTGCGCTCTGGCGAGATTGGGTCGATATCTAGTCCATCCAAAGCGCCATCATTGTCGGAATCCGAGTCGTTCGGGTCCGTGCCAATATTATTGGTCTCGTTTGCGTCACTCAGGCCATCCCCGTCCGCATCGTTGAACGTGAATGGGTCTCGATTGGCGACAAATTCGTCGAGATCTGTCTCAAGATCACCATCTTGATCTTGAGACAGCTCTGTGTAGAAGGTGAGCCTTGTCTCCAGAATTGACGAGGATATAGATTCTGTTTCCAGCACCCACAGCCGTCCCTCACTGTCATAGTCGAGCACGCGCCAACTAATGTCGGGAACAGGGGTTGTCTCGCCGGTTTCTATATTGGTTTGGACAATGCCACTGCCGTTAGGGTCGATGAAGCCAATGCCCTCGTTAGTGGCTATCCATTGCCAATCTTCTACGTCCGCACCTCCTGGAATAATTGAGTCTATGTACTTGGCGGTACCGTCGATAGGTATGTTGTCAGTCGAAATGGTGCCATCATTTTTGAGTACCACTGCGTCCATCGCCGCAAGGTTAAAGATAAGGTTGTCGTTGTTATCCAAGATGTAGCGATTCGGATCACATAGCTGTGCCCCTGAAACAAGTACTTTTTCTGATGTTAAGAGAGGTTCGATACTGGAGGGATCGAAGGTCGAACCAAAGCTGTCTGTTCGGCTCAAAACGAGTCGGGCGCTAGTTTCTCCTGCAGACGTGGACCGAATGTACAGCAAGTGCCCGCCGTTACTCTCGATGGGCAAAGACGAGATGGAGTGGATTGTGCCAGCGCTAATACAAGTCGATTCGTTTGGAACTTGGGTAATAGTCAGTTCTATTGAGTTTGTATTGTGGGCCCACGTAAAAGCGCATTCTAAAACCCCCTCGAAGGTTCCTTGACCTCCGCTGGAGAATACTGCGAGCTGCGTATTCCAAATCGCAAGATCGTCCAGAAGAAACCCCTCCAGCATTGCGGGAATGACTGGAAAGTTATTGAACTGAACGGTTCCAGTGATAGCACCAAACATTGATGGTAGGACTTTGACGGTTTGAGTGCCTCCAAACGGGAGTCCGTCTGACAATATCTGTTCACTTGTGATGCCGTCGCCTCTCAAAAAATCAACTGCCTCTAGAGATACAAATCCCAGAATGAGTTCGCGGTCTTGGTCAACCCGTTCGGGTTGTTGGACCAGCATTTCTTGTAGTACTTGCGCGCGAAGGCCCGCGTCGACAATGTAATAGCCGTACGTAGCCTCAACGGCGTAGGTTTCGACTAGATCGGATTGATCTCCAACCTTTATGAGCCTGACCTCAGCCACCATTTCCCGCACTTCAAAGAGGTTAGCAGCGTAGACTGGATTGAGAGCGAGGGTGTTCATGAGACCTTCGGTGATTAAATCGCCGAGGGCGCTAACTCTAAGCTCGAAAACTGATTGAAGAGATAGATCGTTTAGGTCCGCTTCGAGCCTCAGCCATCCCTCCGAGTCAGTCTCCCAAGAAAACGGCGTAGTCCCGATTCGATTCACGTATTGCCCGGCCGCCGGACCAATGAGCTCAATGGTTGCGCCATTTCTAGGGTCCGCGAAATCAATATCTGGATCAGCGAGCGCTCCTTCATAGCGGGCGATGAGCTGCGCACCCTCCGCAGCAGTGGCAGCGACAGTGATTTTCCAGTCGGGATCCTCTGGGAGAATATCCAGAGCATCGGTGGCACCGTCGTTATCGTCATCTGGATCAGCGTTGTCTCCTATGCCATCCCCGTCATAGTCTCGCCACTCGGTCGGATCTTGCGGAAATGCGTCGAGCGGATATTCGGTTTGGCTAATGGGTAAATCGTTGATGTCGCCGCCAGCCTCGCTGATGGCCGCCGAGAACGAGGTCAAGTATTCGTCAGCAAATCCGTCGCCATCAGAGTCGATCGCCGCGGTTTCATTGAGTGGCAGGTCGTCGACGATATCAAGAACGCCGTCATTATCGTCATCTGGGTCAGCGCCGAGGCCTGCGGCAAGACAAATGGAATCGCAATTATCTGGGGCGCCATCGGCGTCACCATCAGGGAAAAACCCTAAGACACTAACTAACGGATAGATGTCGTCATTGTCGAGCACGCCATCATTGTCGTCATCTAAGTCGAAAGCATTATCGGTGCCGTCATCATCAGTGTCCTGGGGGAACGGGTCTAGGTTGTCGGCGATGCCATCATTGTCATCGTCAGGATCAGTGTTATCTCCGATGCCATCACCGTCTGTGTCAGTTGATTCACCAGCATCTAGCGGAAAGTCGTCTTGAGCATCGGAGATTCCATCACCGTCATCATCAGAATCTGAGTTATTGCCCAACCCGTCTGCGTCAGTGTCCAGCCACTCATTGGCATTGTTTGGGAAAGCATCGACTGCCATGCCTAGACTCTGGCAACTGTTATCACATCCATCGGGGGCGCCATCGCCGTCGGAGTCGATGAGTGTCCCTAAGCCAATCGTGGGGTAGGCATCCACCTCGTCAGCGATACCGTCACCGTCTGTATCGACTGCGGTTGCCGCGATAATAGTCAAAGTGACAAATGCACTCGATAGCTCGTTATCGATGTCTGTCAGATCGTATTCGAAGCTGTCTGCGCCACTGAACCCAGCTGCAGGGATGTAGCTAAATGAGCCATCGCTATTCAGCCCGAGAACCCCGTGCGTCGCATTCACAGCTAGAGAGTAAGTGCTGGGGCCATCTCCCACCGTGTCATTTGCAGCGACACTGCCTGTGAGGGTCGCTCCCTCATTCATTGCAAAGACATCATCAATCGCTATCGGAACATCGTTCTGCGGAGTAATGGTGATGGTGACTATGCCTTGGCTATCGTCATTTCCAGTTGCATCGCTCAGGGTATAGACGAAGTCCGTCACCGTGCCGTCATAGTTGCTATTTGGAATAAAAGTAAGACCCGCGAGTTCGCTGGGTGTGATGGCATTACTGGCGGCCAATGCTATTCCTGCGTTGGAGATAACGCCTTCGCCCGCGCTGGGGACTTGGTTAATGGTGATGTTGAGCGTTTCACCTGTGTCGGGGGTTGTAGGAGTCAGTAGCCCGAGATTGGTGCCCGGGGAATCTTCATTGACAGTGAGAGCCTTGCTCTCGGCAACGGGTGGATCATCGACGGGCGTAATGGTGATGGTAACCGTGCCATTATTAGAATCTGCACCTGTCCCATCGCTCAGCGAATAGCTGAAGTCGGTTACCGTCCCGTCATAGTCCGTAGTCGGTATGAATTTCAGTGCAGCGAGTTCGCTCGGCGTGAGCGTCGAGGAGGCAGCGAGCGATGCGCCCGCATTGTCGATCATCCCTTCGCTCGATAGCGGCACTTGGGTCACAGTGATAACCAGCGTCTCTCCTGGATCAGGCGTTGTTGGTTCCAATAAGCCTAAATTGGTACCGGGCGAATCTTCTGCCACGGTAAGTGATTTGCTCTCAGCGATCGGTGGATCATCAACGGCGGTAATGGAAATACTAACCGTACCGGTATTGTCATCACTTCCAGTGCCGTCGCTCAAAAGATAGACAAAGTCAGCTACCGCGCCATCGTAATTGGTATTGGGTGTGAAGGTGAGACCAGCGAGTTCGCTCGGTGCGATCACGTTGCTTGGCGCGAGCGTAGTGCCCCCATTCGCGATGATCCCTTCGCCCGCGCCGGGCACTTGAGAGATGGTTATGGTAAGCGTTTCGCCGCTATCAGGGTTGCTTGGCGTGCTCAGCCCCAGACTCGTCGCAGGCGCATCCTCAAGCACCGTTAAGGATGCATTCTCAGCAACCGGTGCGTCGTCCACTGGCGTCACGGTTAAGCTAATACTTTGCGTCGCATTATTGCCGAGGTCGTCGGTCACTTTGACGGTGAAACTGTCAGTGCCGCTGTAGTTGATGTCAGGCGTGTACTGCCAAAGGCCAGAGCTTGAAACGATGGAGGCGCTACCATTCGATGCCTGCGTGTCTATCGTGAAATTAGGCGTGGCGATCCCTTCAGGGTCAGTTACCGTTAACGTCCCAGAGAACGATGTATCTTCTTGGCCCGAGCCGCTGATATTACCGGAGAAAACAGTCGGGTCATCTACTGCGGTGACGGTTATCGTGCTTGTAGCAGCAACTGAAGTGTCCAATCCGTCATTTAGCGTCCAGGTGATGGCCCGGTTCGTTGTACTCGGGTTGATAGCATTTGAGTTTTGATAAGTGACCGACTCTAAAATGGTTTCGTAGTTCGCCGCGCTGCTGCCGCCTGAGAGCGTCAGAGTTCCTGATACGAAAGAGCCAGTGATGCCCAGGGGAGATGCGCTTGCGCTATCAAAGTTCAGCGCGTCCTCGCTGGGCTCGTATCCAGAAGATATGGTAACGGTCGCGGATTGAAGCTGGTCATTCTCGGCATCACTGATGGTGAGCGTTGCATCGATCATGGCGGCCGGATCTTCCTCGGTATAAGCCAGCGTACTACTAGCGTCAGTAATTACGGGCGGATCGTTAATTGGGGTAACGGTCGCAAAAAGGGTTTCAGCGGTTGGTGTGCTGGAGTCCTCATTGCCATCCTCTACTGTTAGGTCGAACAATGCGGTTGCGGCTTCACTTCCGTCGTGGACTAACTTCACGTCACCATCCGTCAACTGCTGTGCAGTGAAGCTGGTGACGGGAGAGCCCGCAATCTGGATGGACAGATTCGA
>Ga0255776_10000330_pt1 | contig 53932 bp, 52 predicted proteins | sample 071ome_19_FD_179974 | JGI IMG/M metagenome (GOLD analysis project Ga0255776, IMG submission 179974) | Coastal salt marsh microbial communities from the Groves Creek Marsh, Skidaway Island, Georgia - 071413AT metaG (version 2) | ecosystem: Environmental > Aquatic > Marine > Intertidal zone >...
TCGTGCAACATCTAAAAATTGGTGTTCAAGACTTTATAGCGTCAAGGAATAGATAATAAATTAGACATTGCTTGACGAAGCCATCTATTGCACAAATAATCATCAAAAAACTAGAACTGTATGGAGGAGCTATGAAAAAGCTACTTGAGAAGTACAGCATCACACTATTTCTGCTTGTTATGCAGACAGTTGCCAATGCCCAGGGCACAATTACAGGCAGTCTGATAGATCCGAATGGCCTCAATATTACTGGCTTGAACCAGGCAGTGACCCTAGTAAATGTTGATACTGGTGAAGAGTACTCGGGGTTAACAACACTGGATGGTGATTATACAATTTCCGGGCTACCTGAAGGTTCTTACAACCTGAGTTTCCTGTTTCGTACGGCAATGTATCAATCCTATTCCGAGGAAGGTTTGTTTATCGCAGACAGTGAAACACTGCAGCATGATCTAAATATTCAGTGGAGTATCAATCTTGGCACCATTGGTGATGATCCGGGGATGCTGGCTGTGGATATATTAAGAAACTCGGGAGAGACTTCTGGCCCAACCCCTAGGCTTTTCAATGGTGATGTGGATTTTTCAGGGATGTGGGTAATAAGGCAATCGTCTGATAGCCCCCGGCAAAATCCCAGGCCTCCCTACCAACCCTGGGCGGCAGAAATGGATGCTGAATATCGTGCATTAAATTTTCAGAATGCAGCAGCTTACTGTTTACCTCAGAGTGCAGTACCCACAAGCATGGCTATTGGTTTTCCATGGCAAATCACCCAGACACCAGAAATAATGATACAAATCATGGAGTTCCAGACTCCTGGCTGGCGACAGGTATTTATGGATGGCCGGGACATGCCGGAAATCTGGAATCCCAGCTGGCAAGGTCACTCAAGAGGACACTGGGAAGGAGATACATTGGTTGTGGAAACTTCTGGCTTTAATGAATACACACCCGGCTTTGGCATTCATACAGACCAGATGATAGTGACTGAGCGATACACTCGGCCGGAACTGGGAACTCTTTTGGTTGAACTAACTGTGGAAGATCCCGGAGCGCTCACTGACAACTACACCTTCACAAGAGAGTTTGGCCTTGTTCTTGGTGAAGAAATCCTTGAATTTATCTGTGCCGAAGGCAATACCGATCCTTCTCACTGGGAACAATCTGTTTGGAGAGGCCGACCCTGATAAGTTTGTTGTATTAATAAACTATTTTGATAAATAGCAGTAATGCCTGCTTTCTATCCAAAGCAGACATTAGGTGGATTTTGTACTTAACGTTGTTAATATGTCTGCTGCCGACCCAAAGCGGACATTTGCTTGCTAAGCCCTCAAAGCAGTTTCACAATGACCTGCAACAATAGCAGTACTAAAACCAATACATTTATTTATCAGGCGAGTGTGTTTATGACAAGAATTATAAAAAACTTACATAGTAGTTTTCTTAAAAACATCTCTTACAAATCTATATTACTTTACTGTGGACTTTTGCTGGCTGTAAGCGCAAATGCCCAGGGGACACGCTTACTCAGACAGCCCAGCATAAGCGATAGCCATATTGCCTTTATTTATGGTGGCGATCTTTGGGTAAGCGAGTTAGGACAAACACAGGCAGTTAGAATTACCAGCACGGCTGCAGTTGAGAGTGATCCTCATTTCTCGCCAGACGGGGAAACTATTGCGTTTACTTCAAACCGGTCTGGCACCCCTAGCGTCTATACCGTTTCAGTTAATGGCGGCCCGGTGACCAGGCTTACCTGGCACCCGTCGCCGGTTATTACTCGCGGCTGGACTCCAGATGGTGAGCGTGTACTGTATGCCTCTAGCAGAGGTTCAGCACCGATAGCCTTCAACAGACTCTGGACGGTATCCGTCGATGGCGGGGCGCCTGATTTATTAACAGAGCAATGGGGATTTAACGGATCCTTTTCTGCAGATGGTGATCAGATAATCATAGACAGAATGACTCGCCGCGATGTCGAATTCCGCGATTACAGGGGCGGTCAAAATACACCTTTGGTTATTCTTGATCTGGATGATTTATCTGAAATTCAATTGCCTAATGAAGCTTCTGCTGATATTGAGCCGATCTGGATTGGCGACTACATTTATTTTCTTTCTGATCGTGACTGGACATCTAATGTTTGGTCTTACTCTATCGAAACAGGAACTTTAAACCAGCTAACCGAGTTTTCGGATAGCGATATAAAACAACTTTCAGGTAACAGTGACGTACTGACCTTCGAACACAATGGTTATCTTTATACCTTGGACCTGGCTTCGAATGACATTAATCAACTGGAGATTAATGTGAGCGGCGACTTTCCATGGGCTGAAACCAGATTTGAAGATGTTAGTGAAAGTGCAACATCGGCATCTCTTTCTCCAACTGGGCAAAGGGCTATCATGGCAGCTCGGGGCGAGGTATTCACAGTGCCGCTTGAAAACGGTGATACTCGCAATATCACCCAGAGCTCCGGGGCTGCAGATCGTGCGCCAATATGGTCGCCGCTGGGAGATAAAATTGCCTGGTTTTCTGATGATAATGGTGAATTTTATCGTTTGATAGTAGCCAGCCAGGATGGCCGATCAGAGCTTGAAAGCATTTCTATAGGGGAATCAAAAATGGCATGGGAACCAACCTGGTCTCCAGATGGTGAACTGATAGCCTTTGTTGATGATGATGTCAGAATTAGAGTGCTTGATTTAGAGACTAATGAAATTATGACAGTTGATGTTGGTGGCACAAATATAGAAAGAGGCTTTAATGGACTGAGATGGTCACCAGACTCCAACTGGCTGGCTTATTCAAAAACCGCAAGCAACGAATTCAGACAAATTGTTGTTTGGTCTAGAGAGAATAACGTGGTTAGTCCATTAACTAATGAATTTGCTGACGCATTTTCTCCATCATGGGACAGAAATGGTAAGCATCTTTATTTTCTTGCGAGTACCGATGTGGCTTTGGGGTCAAGTTGGGCCAGCACCAGTGCCATAGCGGCTCAGCCACTTTATGCGGCTTATATTATCAACCTTACTAAAGACTCTAATTCTCCGTTTGAACCTCTAAGTGATGAAGAATCAAATGAAGAGCCTGCTAATGAAGTCTCCTCAGAAGAAGGCTCAGCAGCAGAAGAAGCTGCTGTTTCAGTAGTTGTCGATATTGAAAATATTCAACGAAGAATATTGGCTCTTCCACTTCCAGAAAGAAATTACAGGATGACCGTTAACGGACCAGCCGGGTCAGTTTTCATTGCTGAACAATCAGCTAATGGTCCTGAGCTAACTCTGCAAAAATTCACTTTAGAAGCAAGAGAAGCCCAAGCATTTGTAGCTGGTGTTAGCAGTGTGTCAGTTTCAGCTGATGGCAATAAATTACTGGTTAAAAAAGGGCCCGCCTGGCAGGTTCTTGAAACTGGCAGTGAGAGTGGTTACATCGGTGAAAATGCCGCTAGTGCTGCAAATCTTGATGTGAATTTAACAATGCGACTGGACAGAGAAGCTGAATGGCAGCAGATGTTTGATGAAGCCTGGCGCTATGAAAGGGATTACTTTTATGATCCCAATATGCATGGGCGTGACTGGGATGACGTTTACAGGCGTTATGCCCCCCTGGTTCCTTTCATCAAACACCGCTCAGACCTGACCTATATTCTTGATCAGCTAAACGGTGAAATGTCAGTTGGCCATAGTTTTGTTTTTGGGGGAGATTATCCTGAGGTTGAGGAATCCACCGTCGGCTTGCTTGGAGCAGATTTAGTTCCGGTAAGAAATCGCTGGATGATTGAGCGTATTTATACCACTGAAAGCTGGAACCCTGGCCTTACGGGTCCTCTCGACCAGCCTGGAGCAAATATTGAAGAAGGGCATTATTTAGTAGGCGTCAACGGTAGAGAATTAACTGCTAATGAAAATCCTTATGCATTATTGGAAGGCACTGCTGACATGCAAACCATATTGCATATTAATGATTCCCCTGATTTTGAAGATGCCTGGGAAGAAACAGTGGTCCCTATTCGAAATGAAAACTCTCTTAGACAACGCGCCTGGGTAGAAGATAATCGGCGAATGGTAGATGAACTCTCAGATGGAAAGCTAGGCTACATTTGGGTGCCAAATACCTCAACCCCCGGTTTTGTTTCTTTTAATCGCTACTTTTTCGCGCAACAGGATAAAGCCGGAGCGGTGATCGATGAAAGGTTTAATGGAGGAGGGCAGCTAGACGATTACATGGTTGATTTAATGAGTCGTAGTTTGAGGGTCAGTATTACTAACGAGGTGCCAAATGGAAGGCCTATCAGATTGCCTGCCGGGATACTCGGACCAAAATTGTTGATGGTTAACGAAATGTCGATGTCAGGAGGGGATTTCTTTCCGTGGATTTTCAGGCAACAACAAATTGGGCCTTTATTAGGACAGCGCACCTGGGGCGGACTGGTAAAATCTTCAGTGCATTATAGTTTAGTTGATGGAGGTTTATTAACGGCACCTGATAACGCCGTTTTTGATCCGGTAGCTAATCGATGGATTGCTGAAAATATAGGAATTACTCCCGATATTGAAGTTTATCAGGATGCCCAGGCATTAAGTAATAATGAAGACCCTCAACTTGAACGAGCGGTTACTGTAGTACTGAGGATGCTTGAAGAACAAGGAGAAATAAATATTGAGCCGCCGCCCTTTTCGACGCCCGCGGTTCATTAGAGAAAATAATTAGTTCTAAAATAATTACTAATTTTGGGAATGTCAGCTTTTGGCCGAAAGCAGACTTTAAACTCACATGAGAGCTGCCTACTCCGATCAAAGCAATGTTTGTTTTTAACGAAGCAGATGCCGCAATAAATCCAAATTAGTCCCCCAGCTTCCAGCCAGAAGTAATAGGATAGCGCCTGTCCCTGCCAAAGCCCCTTCTACTGATGCGAACACCAATCGGCGCCTGTCGTCGCTTGTGTTCATTACGATCAACCAGTTTGATAACCTGTTCAACGACCGCTTTTTCAAAGCCCCTATCGATTATTGCTTCAGCACTCAGGTCATCTTCGATATACAACTCCAGAATCTGGTCCAGCAACTCATAAGGTGGCAGGTTATCTTCATCCACCTGGCCAGGAGCCAGTTCGGCTGAGGGTGGTCGCTCAATGACTCTTTGCGGAATCACTTCTTCGAGGCTGTTCCTATAGCGCGAGAGCTCATAAACCAGCATCTTGGGAACATCTTTGAGCACGTCAAAGCCTCCTGCCATATCGCCATAAAGCGTCGAGTAACCCACGGCCAGTTCACTTTTATTGCCGGTCGTTAGCACCAACAGCTGTTTCTTATTGGATATGGCCATTAACAAAACACCACGGCTGCGAGCCTGGATATTCTGCTCAGTGATGTCCATTTCAGTACCGGCAAATTCATCACTCAAAGCCTGCATGAAACTGTTATATATCTCGGCGATGGGAATAACCTGATAGTTCACCTGCAGGGACCTGGCTTCGGCCTGGGCATCCTGCAGACTCATTTCAGAGGTGTAGGCATAGGGCATCATAACAGCGTGGACCCTGTCGGCACCCAATGCATCTACAGCAATAGCCAGGGTCAGGGCCGAATCAATGCCGCCGGACAGACCAAGCACCACCCCCGAAAATCGGTTTTTACTGACATAATCTTTCAAGCCCAGCACAAGTGCCTGATAGACCCCTGCCAGAAATTCTGGCAAAGGAGCAATATCAGAGGGCAGCATGCGCAGCTCGGTCTCATTCATCTCACAGTCTACCGGCAACATGGTTTCTTCATATAAAGGCGCCATGGCACACAATTCACCCTGCGCATCATAGGCCATGGAAGCTCCATCAAAAACCAGTTCATCCTGGGCGCCTACCTGATTAACGTAAACCAGCGGAATACCTGTTTCTTGAATCCGCTCCCGAATGACGGCCTGACGTTCAGCCAGCTTGTTCTTATGAAAGGGCGAGCCATTGATGTTGATCATCAGTTTGGCTCCTACTTTAGCCGCCGCCTGCATAGGACCTTTTTCCCACAAGTCTTCACAGATGGAAAAAGCTACGGGAATTCCCATTATTTCCAGCACGCAGGTCTCTGTGCCGGCATCGAAATATCGCTTCTCATCGAAGACCTGATAATTGGGCAAACACTGTTTGTGATAAACAGCCATACATTGATCTTCATGGATGACACTGAGGCTGTTATACAAACGCTTGTTGTGACGGCTTGGATGACCGACCACCAGCCAGGCAGGAATTTTTGCCTGCCGGATTTCCGCCAGTGCTGAACTTATTCGCCTGTCAATGCTGGGGCGCAGCAGGAGATCTTCGGGAGGATAGGCAGTAAGAACGAGCTCTGGAAAAACGATTACATCAGCCTGATATTCTGCAAGACCCCGACGCGCAGCAGTAATAAGTTTGCGGGTATTACCGGGTATATCGCCGACCAGTGGATTCAGTTGAACCATTAAAATACGCATAATTCTCTTGAGCCATTCAATGCTTATTCAGAGTGATTTTCGAGTGTGGATATTGTCAAACAGGTAGGGTATTGTCTGTTATTCGTTCGTACTAAGTAAAGCTGCAAAAGACTCACAAAACAGGCAGGTTACCCCATGGGATTATTCAGACTCATCACTTTTGTCCTGATCGTGCTTGTTGCCTGGCGTATGATTAAAAACTATCAGGCCAAGTTGAAGGCTGACGCCCCCAAACCCAAAATTACTTCACGGGAACGCATCGTGAAATGTGAATATTGCGCTACTCACATCCCAGAAGAGGATGCCATTACTGAGGGCAGTCTCTATTTTTGCTGCCAGGATCATAAAGAGCGTTATAACAACGCCTAATACAAATGCTCAAGTCCTCAACCATCAGCAGTGATGAAGAACGTCGTCAGCAGAACAATACGGTTTTCAATATCTACGGTCTTTACCGCTTACTACTCTCATTAATTCTTTTACTTTCTTTTATATTTACGTCGGAATTCAACTTTCTCGGCAGTCTCGATCCCGAGCTCTACTACCGCACCAACAGTTTTTACATTTTTTTCAATGTACTGATTTTATTTCGCGGCATTTTACCAAAGTTCGAAAAAACTGAGCACTTACAATATCTTGGCGTCATCATCATTGACATCATTATTCTGATTGTTATTACCTATACCTGTGGCGGTGTGGCTACCGGCATGGCTCATCTGGTGATTGTTCCGATTGCGACAGGCAACATTCTTTTTCAGAACCGCATTGGTACTTTTCTGGCGGCAGTGGGAACACTTGCCGCCTTTTACTCGGAAACCTATCTCTCCTTTATGCTGGAACGGCCTGATGATTTTTACGTACAGGTTGGTCTGCTGGGGCTCACCCTGTTCGCCATTTCACTTACCTTGCAGTATTTGAGCAGCAAAATTCTGCAAAGGGAAATACTGGCCATGCGCCAGGCTGAAGACCTGAAATCGCTAGAGGAAATGAACTACCAGATTATCCAACGCATGCGTACCGGCATCATTGTCGTCAACAACGGAGGTGGCATCCTCAGCTCAAATAATTCAGCATTGAAAATTCTTCAGAAAGACTCGCAGAATGAAAAGTTTCTGACATTGCCCGAACAACTGCTCACTGAGTTACGCAAGTGGCAACAGGACAACTCTTATCGCAGTAAACCCCTCACCCTCATAGAAGGTCTACCTGAAATACAGCCCAGCTTTTCCTATTTACAGCCCGATCTGAAATCCAATGTGCTGATCTTTCTGGAAGATTACTCGAGACTCAGCAGCCGTGCACAGCAATTGAAACTTATCTCCCTGGGCAGACTGACGGCCAGTATCGCCCATGAAATACGAAATCCCTTGGGAGCTATCAGCCACGCTGGCCAGTTACTGGAGGAATCGGAAAGCATCCTGGAAAATGACCGCCGCTTGCTGGAAATCATTGAAACGCACAGTAAACGCGTCAATGCCATCATCGACAACATCCTCGGTGTTTCACGTAACCAGGATATGATCCCCGAACTGATCCCACTTCAGGACTGGCTGGCAACATTCGTTGAAAAGTTCAAGGCATCTTACCGCGATAAAGTCGATATCGATCTCAAATTGGCAAATGAAGCCATCACAATTCAGTTCAACAGCAGCCAACTCGAACAAATCTTGACCAATTTATGTGAAAATGGCATTCGTTACAGCATAAAAGAAACAGGCAAGGCGCATATTTGCATACAGGCCAAGCTGGATGGCGAAAACCCGGTGTTGGAAATTATTGATGATGGTCCGGGTATTGAAGAAGACAATGTTGCAAGCATCTTTGAACCTTTTTTTACCACCTCAAGCTCCGGTACCGGACTCGGCCTGTTTATCTGTAAGGAAATCTGCGAAGCCTATCAGGCTCAGATTTCCTATAATCGAACCCCGGATGAGAGAACCTGTTTTAGAATTCGTTTTGCTCCACCAGAACAACAGTTTTTGTAAGCAAAGAACTCGGAAGGCTAGATAGTGCAAAAAGTCCTGATTGTTGATGACGAACCGGATATTCGTGAGCTCCTGGAAATCACGCTGAGCCGCATGAATCTGCAATCCAGCAGTGCAGCTGATCTGGCCGAGGCCCTGGATTTATTAAAAACCCAGGATTTTCACCTCTGCCTGACGGATATGCGTCTACCTGATGGCGATGGCCTGGAGCTGGTACAGAAGATCCAGACCGAATACCCGCATATTCCAGTTGCCGTCATCACCGCCCATGGCAGTACGGAAACGGCTATAGCCGCTCTGAAAGCCGGCGCTTTTGATTTCGTCTCAAAACCGGTAGACCTGATAAAACTGCGGGCGCTTGTCAGTTCTGCACTGAAACTCAGCCATGAACCCGCACAGGAAAGCAAACAGGATGCTCCCCTGCCAGTCAATATCATCGGTGAATCAAAACAGATTAAAGAACTGAAAAATCAAATCAGCAAACTTGCACGTTCACAAGCACCGGTGTTTATTTCAGGCGAATCCGGTAGCGGCAAGGAATTGGCTGCACGCGCGATCCACGCCCTTGGCCCTCGTAAAGACAAGGAATTTGTCGCCATTAACTGTGGTGCTATTCCTTCCGAATTAATGGAAAGTGAATTTTTTGGTCACATCAAGGGCAGCTTTACCGGCGCTGACAAGGACAAATCCGGGTTGTTCAAGGCCGCAGATGGTGGCAGCCTGTTTCTCGATGAAATTGCTGATCTCCCCTTGCACATGCAGGTAAAACTGTTACGGGCAATTCAGGAGAAAAGTGTACGCCCGGTTGGTGCACAACATGAAACACCTGTGGATGTCAGAATCATCAGCGCCTCCCATAAGAACCTGCAGAATGCTGTCAAGACAGGCAGCTTCAGGCAGGATCTGTTTTACCGGATTAATGTCATTGAGTTGCAGGTACCCAGTCTGCGCGAACATCGCATGGATATCCCGATTCTGACACAACATATCCTGGATCGACTTTCACAGGATCAGCATGCCGACAAGGTGAAGATCTCCCAGGACGCCCTTGAGAAACTGGAAAAATATGATTTTCCAGGCAATATCCGTGAACTGGAAAATCTGCTGCAACGTGCCTATGCGCTTTGCGAAAACAATCAGATTGAGCATATCGACCTACCCGTTACAAGCAGCACCAGAGAACTCCCAAGCGGCGACTTTTCACTGGAAGAACACCTTGAAGAGGTTGAAAGTTCAGCCATTCTCAATGCACTGGAAGCAACCCGTTGGAATAAAACAGCTGCTGCCGAAAAGCTAGGCATGTCCTTTCGCTCCTTCCGCTACCGTATCAAAAAACTCGGACTCGACGACAAGTAATGGATTTTGACAACTAGTGGTTTATCCACTTAACTGAACAGGAACTTGCAGGACTGTCACACGGAGGTGTCATGTCCAGTAAAACCAGTGCTTACACGCTGATTGAACTCCTTTGCAGCCTTGCCATCCTGGCGGTTCTGCTCAACCTGGCCATACCGGCCTACTCGAACCTTGTCGAACACCATCAAGCCCAGATAGTCATAGAACAGTTAGAGCGTGCCATCAGTATCACACGCCACACGGCCATTAATGAAGGCACCATGACCACTCTGTGCAAGAGTGCTGATGGCAGGACCTGTGGCGGTCAGTGGCAGCAGGGTTATATCGTCTTTACTGACAACAATGGCGACAGGCTTATCAACGGCAGTGATCGGCTAGTTCAGGTATTTAAGGGACAGCACGATATTGGAACACTGACCTTTCGGGCTTTTCAGAACAAACAGTATCTGCAGATGACGGCGGAGGGATTTACCAATTATCAGAACGGCAATTTCACTTTTTGTCCGGCTAGTCAGAAAGCCGAACAGGCAGAGCAACTGATTATCAATCGCAGTGGACGCACCTACCGGGCAAAAGACAGGGATGGAGATGGGATAAAAGAAGGCGCCAATGGCAAGCCGCTTGTCTGTGAATAACTACCAGCACTCCGAACTGGCATTATTATCAGAATCCACCGAGGTTTTTGCGCCAAGGTTGGTCAGGGTCAGCTTGTTGCATTGGGTATCATCAGCCTGACCACCGGCTGCAGTGGCTGTCATGCTCCAGGAAGTGGCCGAGGCGGTCAGCGCCACCGTGTAGTAACCTTCGTCGCTGCTGATACTGGTCGTATTGTCTGAGAGCCCACTGAGTAAGTCAGAAAAGTCACCGGTGTATTGATTGGTTCGGAAGTAATAGCGCTCCTGCAGGGTCGCCAGTCTACTCAAGGTGATCTGTGCATCGGCCCGATTGGCCCTGAGAGTCGAATCACGATAGGCCGGTATCGCGATCACGGCCAGAATCCCGATGATGGCCACGACTATCATTAACTCAATGAGAGTGAATCCCTGTGCATTCTTCTTCATTTGTTTCATTTTTCCATCCAGCGCTGTCGGTAACAGTTTCAGCTGTTTACTATACACTAAAACGGAATATCCAGAAGCTCCCAGGACATCCTGCCACCGCCGCCAGAGGCTGAGGAGAAACCGGCACTGCTGGTCACACCGGTTGTTGAACCGGTGACGACTGAGAGGTCAGCCTGATTGGTGGTGCCGTCAACAGTCACCTCGTTACCCGTTCGAACAATGGCTGTTGGCGCCGAGGGAGCACCCTGGCCCAGATCAACACCTGCATAGGCAATGTCATTTTCATCGGAGCCGAAAGGTCCGAAATACTGGGCGGTACCCGTTCTAAAATTATAGGCGTACAGCGCACCATCTCCCTGAATAGTACATAAATCAAAATCCGGTGAATATGAGGTAAATATAATGCTGCTGCCCAGCACCAGCGAAGTCGTGAAGACTCTTTCAGCCGGCGAAGAACCATCATAGGACAGTGCCGTTATCCAGCCTGCTTCACTGTTCATCGCAGCATAAAGTTCATTGAAGGATTCCACACTGGTACCGACCGAACTGCCATCCTTGTATACCAGTGCAGCAGGATTGGAGTCACCCGTATCCACATCGTAAACAAGGCCGGTGGTTTTGACGATCAGGTCTGTGGTATCTACCAGAGCATTCTCACTCACGGCAGAGGCTGAATCCTTTACACCGATAAAATACTGCTGAATAGCAGAGCGATTATCAGCCGCAGTGAACAGGCGCCCTGTGCCAAACAAGACCCAGAGCTCACTGTTCAGGACATTGTTACGTACATTTGGCCTGGCAGTTACCGGCTTGTTAATGTCAATCAAATCGGACATGACTGCCATGCCACCACTGCTGGACAGGCCCATGGCAGGCGAACTTGAATCCAGCTCAATTCGCTTGACCCTGCCCTCAGGTGCCGCTTCGGTGCCTTCTACAGTGCCGGCATAAACCACATCGTCAACAAAATCATTATTGGCATCCACCACCAGAAAATCACCAAAGAACCCGGACGGGTCGCTGCTCGGCACCTGGGCACCAGTGGCTATCGTAATCATTTGGCGGTCAACCAGATCATAGGCAAAAACTTTCGCATCCTGGGTACTGGTGACCGAATCCAGTTCGGTTGGCCCGGAACCAAACACCAGAATCCACTCATTGATGGAAGGTGATGAATAGGAGCCGGAAACATCGGGAACTCTGGCCTTGACCAGCGCCGGTTCAGCAGTCGTGAAGGCCATTCCCGGGTCGGTAATTTCAGCAATCAGTTCAGGCGGACCTTCCGGGTCGGTAATATCCAGAATGACGATTGCCGAACGCATGGTGACGTCATCGGCAGCATCATTGTCCAGATCAAGCGCGAAGTCTCCGCCACCCAGTCGCATATTGGCAACCAGAATGGTTCCCCAGCCGCCCGGATGTGTAGCATCCGGCGTGAAAATATTGACATCATAAGCCTGAATGGCGCCATCGGCATAAAAGACATGCGGGTAATCAACTTCCCGCAACCATTGCAGATGTGGCAGCAGGTTCATCGGGATATAAGCCCACATTTCCGCGCCGAGTTCATGACTTTGCCCAAGAGTATAGGTTCCTGTATCAGGGTCTATTTGCTGGGTATAGAACGCACTCAGCGCGGAATCCCAGATACCACCATTGAAGGCATGAATCATGCCGTCATTACCGCCCACATAGATCATCTGACGCCTTCTGTCATATTGCTGCTGAAAGGCGTCGTAGGTGTCATCGCCATACAGAATGTTGTAACGGCTGCCGGGCGGATTAACCACGATAGGTGAGGAATTGACGATATCACCCAGAATCCAATAAGCCGGTGTTGAGGTGCCATCACCCGGTATATCCGTCAGTCTTGAACGCCAGTTACGAGCCGGTTTATCAACACCGCGAATATAGTCCACCAGGTCCGTGGCTATGGAAGAATCGGAAATGCCCAGATAACGGTAATTGTTATTACCGGCAGGATTAAAGGTACTGGCGGTAAAATCAACCACCTCTGCACTGTCCACCACACCGGTGGTACCAGAACTGATTGAATCCAGCCAGGTGAAAATGTAACGCTTGGAACCGGCATTTTTGGTATAGGCCCCACCAGCAACGGTACGCTGTACCGCCAGATTCGCCTGGGTGATATCCGACAGTTCATCACGCGCATTCCAGATCGAACCGAATTCTTCCAGGTCGGCTGGTGTGCCAAAGGGCTGCAGGAAAGCCACCCCGGTATCCGGGTCATTTTGTTGGGTATAGCGCTGAAAGCGGGTACGACTGGGGATGACCGACTCGTCATAATAAATATCCACGACATAGTCGGTACTGGTACCTTCCAGTCTGCCCTTGATGCCATTGTCTTCACGGAAACGGCCCGACTCATCAATAAAGATGGAGTGCAGTACCCCGCCCCAGGTAATGGTGTTTTCATTATCATCGGTATATTGCGGGTGGTAATAGGCCTGGTAAACTGCACCCAGACCGGAACTACTGTTGGTCACCACCGCTGCCGCTGTACCCGATGAGATGCTCTCGGAAAGATTATCCAGCACCAGGCTCAGGCTGCCGCCCAACTGGGAAGGATTGGTGATGGGGAAATAGTTATCCGGAATGCCATCGGCACCTTCATTGCCTGCCGTATCGCGAGTATCCCATTCACGTGTATCCGCAGCACTGCCGATGTAATAAGGCGTACCGTCTCCATCAATATCAATAAAGCTGCCGTATTTGGCGGTATACCACAGCGGGGAATTCAAAAAAGGCACCGTGCTGTCCGGGTCTGCGGTAAACACAGCAGGTTCGGTATAAATAATACGATTACCGGAGTTGGCATTGACACGGGTAATGTCATAGCCCCCCTGCCGAAGCAGATAGCTCATCTCGCCATTGGCCAAGGTTGCGCGAACAATATACTGCCCTGACAAATTAGTGGTTGTCACGGCGTTCATGGCCGCTGTCGGGGTATTGGTCACCAGTGGTCGTGAACTGAGTTCTTCATCGATTCCATTGATGATATAGCCGAAACGAAAGGCATTGGCACTGGTTGCCTGTGGTGTTGAAATTCTTACCTGAATCGTGTCATCACTTAAACCGCTGGTCTTCCAGTCAAAATCAGCCCAGTTATAGCCGCTGCCCAGATCAAGACTCGGTGGGGTGCCGGGGCAGCCACTGGTATCATCACCGATACACCATTCAATTCTAGAAACGCCGTCCATGTCATAGCTGTTTCCCCAGTGTGAATCTTCCCAGCTCACCAGAATGCGTCCGCCTGTGTCATCAAAGGATTCAATATAGATATCCAGCAGACTGCACCTTTCCCAGCCGCTGTCATTAACCTTGGTAGCAGCTGTGGCATGTGCATAACAGGTTGGCACCAGATTAACCGTATTGCCATTAACGGTGAGAGACAGTGAGCCGGTAGACTCCGTCAGACCGACACTGTAGGTATTCACTGACTGCACGCCATCCAGCGTGTCCCTCAAATCATTGCCCTGTGCATGAAAGGCCAGCCCGGCCATATCAAAGCCGCCTTCCAAATCCGGATGCTCCGGACACAGACCTTCCACATCAGACAGGTCACCAATCAGCTTGGCGCTACACATATCATTATTGGTCACGCCATTATTGCCAACCAGATAATAGTTGGTGGAAATTTCTTCCAGATCCCCCACATCATCCACCAGTTCATCCAGATCCGCTGCTGACAGACGGGAGGTGCCGACGTCTTCCCAGATATAGCCGATAGTGGGAAATTCATCTTTATCAAAGGTTCCAATACCCCCCGAAATCACCACAATGGCACAGGTCGCACAGGCATTGTCGGTATCCAGCGGGTCATTCCAGCTCAGCTGCGGCAAGGAAGGAATAAACGAAGAGTCATTGGTATCAAAATTATTGGTCGGGTCTCCACCCCCGTCGACGGCATTACTCACCTCATCACCGCTAAAGTAAAGCAATGCTTCCAGGTAAATTTCAGAGAGAGGGTTACCCCAGTTGACACATTCGGTCACCGAGGTGGCTGCCGCCTTAAAGGTGCTGATGTCGATCAGGGAGGCCTGGCAGTCATCGTATCGATTGTTCGTGTAATCCCAGTTCACAATGCGGAAGCGGTTGATGGTATTGATAATGCCACCATCGCTGGCGCCCTGATTCAAAAAAGTGCCGTTATCCAGATCGATTTCATCGTCACTGGAGGAAACATTGCCAGTCAGCGGCAGGATGTCTTTGCGCAGTACCCCGCCACTCGTATTGTTGCCATAGCTGCCGGTCATCAGGCCAAAATACACATTGCCCGCATCACCGTAATCCTGCAGCAGGCCAAAAGGCTTGTAGGTAATATCGGAAGTGCTGCTGTCTGTGTAGGCTTTGCAGCGGCTGCTGCCAGCATCAAGGCCATCGACACAGACCTGAACCCGCACGACTGGCTGGTAGTTGCTCGGCCTGTCCCCGGTATCCGGTTGATCATTCAGCCCGCTGTTTTCTTCACTTTGGTAATGGCACTGAACTGTTTCGGTATTGCTCCACTGAGGCCAGTCACCATAGGCAATACGCATCAGTGGCGCTGAAGAGCTGCTGCCATAGGTGGTATTGCACAAACTGATGCTGGATTGTGTATACGGGGTGTAGCGTTGGGTCAGGCCCGTGAAAACTTTAACAAAGGAGTGTGCATCCTCTGGCAAAAAGGTCCGCTCCAGAACTGTTACGCCATCCGAGCCACCGGATGTGGCTGTATCTGTCACGCGGTAGCCGCCGTAAAGAAAATTACGCACATTATCCATGTGTGTCATGGTGGCCCAGTTGAGAAAATTACCACTCCACAGACCGGCCCCTGCAGTATCACAACGGTGGCCATTGGCATCAATGGAGCCGGAAATATCCACCGATGGTTCAAAACGCAAATCGGTCAGATCATAGGCATAACAGAAGTTGCTGTCGAAGTAGCCGGCATAGGTAATACTGTCTTCATAAGTGGTTTCCAGATCACCATCTTCATCCAGGTCACTGTAATCATTGTAGGCTTTTCGATACAGCTCATGATCATTCGACATCACCAGCATGACATTGGGTTCAACCGCATTTCCTACCAGCGGCGGTTGTGCCGCAAAATCGGAAGATACCTGCGCAAAAGCAAGCGCTGGCCCCAGCGTCCAGAAAGCAAGGATTGCAAGATAGTTGCTCGTTTTACTTAACATAAGCCCACCCCTTTCAAGGGCATTTTGACAGCTTCGCTTCTCATTCAAATTCTTACAGTTCTTTCAAGGTGGAACGCAGCATGGCCCTTGCCCTGCCACCTTCTCCGACAGTATAGGCGGTAATACGGTACACACGTGTGAAGTTAGTCACATCCATCTCAAGTGTTGGATCCAGCGCGGTATAGCAACGAAATTCAATAATATATTTTGCCGTGATGGCGGTATTGGGAATGGTCAGTGTCCGATGATAGGCGCTATCACTCCAGATACCGGGCTCGGTATAGGGATCGGGATTAGAATCATTGATCTCACACTGGTTCCAGGAATCGGCATCATCACCGCGGAAACAATAACCACCCGTGCAGGTCATATCAAAACAGATGCTGCCACAGTTGCTGTTGGTCAGGTTAGCGTTGGTAAAACTGGTGCTCTGAATATTATCTTCCACCCAGGAAAGCGTATATTCCGCTGCCTCGAAAGCCGCCTGCTGATTGCGGCTGTTATTCACCATCTGCATTTCAAGGCCAGTGGTACCCATAGTCGACATGCCCAGCATACTGATAATGACCAGCATGATCAGGGTAATCACCAGCAAGGCGCCCTTCTGTCGTTTTATTTCCGGCATTGTTTTATTCATCAACATGATTTATCGATTCCGGATTTTGATGGTAGTGCTGACGATCTGCCGCATATACCGGTCAGAGCCATCGGTATCATCGATACCCATGAATTCGCCAAAAGGCGTGTTTTCGTTATAGACCGGAAAAACCGAGCGCATGCGCATGTTCAGGCGAACACTGACCACTTCATCCCAGTTCATGCTGGCATCATCCGCGTCAATATACTGATCGGCAAGACCGTCATCATCGACCAGGTCTATACCGTAGGATATCTGCATAATTTCCACACCCTGCACCAGCTCCTCCGGTGTCAGGCTGATAGCCGAGGTGGTGTTGTCAAAACCCAATGAGAGCCGGTAGAGTGCCGGCACATCATTGCCAATACTGGAAGTCCCGACATAAAAACCCTGCGCTTTCATGCGCATCAGTGATGAGCCCGGTGGATAGGTACTGGCTACTGAGCTGCTCGTATCAGAACAACTGAAACTGCCACCCAGGTTCTTGGTGCAGTTATCCGGTACTATACCGCTACCGGTGTTATGTACCGCGTTGGTGGCATTGTCATTGTTGTTGGTCGGCCCGCTGAGGACGAAGGCGCCGACCTGGGAGCAATCTGATGAGGCGATGACCATGATGGTGCCCACTTTGAGATCGTGCTCGGCATTCAACGGAATATTGGCCGAATTCGGATTGTGATAGGGAGGCCCAGGCGCGATGCGTAAGCCATCTGACTCACCACTGCGAATCACAATGGCGTCACTGTAATAGGATGCCTCATCTTCAAAGTCATCCGGAAAACCGGCACGACCGGCTTCATCGACAAACTCCTCAAAGCCTTCCAGACCAACGCCATCCAGATACCATTCATCCCCGGCCGGGACATCAATGGAATTTGCCACGTTCAGCGGGTTGGAGTTACAGCCGGTATAACCGGCCATCTGGATTTCTTCGGTCAAAAACTTGACGGCAAAGCGGGCATTTTCCTGCAGGGTCGCCAGTTCCCGCTCGGTAATGTAATTGCTTTTGCTGACCACCAGCACGGAAACCACACCACTCATCACCACGACACCCATGGCCATGGCAATCAGCAACTCCAGCAGAGTGAAACCCAACTGTCTGATGCTGCTTATGCGTTTAGCTGAATTCATCATCATTGAATCCTGGTTGTCACTGAAATAGTGCGCTTGCCAGAGGTGTTCACATCGGCTTCACCCAATCGGTTCCAGTCATAACGAATGGAAATGATGTAGGTGTCGGTCAGGTTGTTAAATAAAATTTCACTTTCACCGCCAGGCAAATAAGACACCCCATCATCGGCCACGGTTGCCTCAACCATGCCACGCCACTGGGCAATATCCCATTCAGCCATTTCATTACTGGTGCAGCTTGCCGCAGCACAGTCTACATCCGGCGTCGGGGTTACTTCATTAAACCCGATGGCATAAGTATTGTTACCGGCATTGGCACGTATTCTTTCTGCCATGTCATTCAGTAAAAACTGTGCCTGTGAATCAGTGAAAGCCGCCTGGTTATATTGCAGAGCCTCGTTCTGCAAAGCCGTCATGCCAAGCAGTCCCGCGGCCAGAATACTGAGGGAAATGAGGACTTCTATCAGGGAGAAGCCTCTGCAATGAGCACTGTTTTTTACGTTTACAGTTAAGGACATGTCAAATTGTTCCCGGACATATCGTTATGTATACCATCTCCGTCGACGATGGACTGTGACGCTCTGCCCGTATTTGCTATCCAGATCGCTCTGGCGTTGGCAGCAATATTGTCGGTATCACAAAATTTAAAATAGGCACCGCCCGAAGAATTTGCCAGAAATCCATCATCATCAAACTGCACCACTTCATCAGTGACGGTGCCATTACTGCTGCTGAGCAACTCAATCGCCACAATGCCATTGGCTGCTGGATGGATTTGCAGGATTTCATCACCATCACCCGTATCAAGCACACCGTCGGAATCGTAATCGGAGAACACCAGCCAGCCATCATCCCAGTCTGAACCGGTTGAATTGGAACAGGATGTCTGGTTTGCACTGTGACAGACCGACATGGTGGCAGAAAGCGTGACGGCCTGGGTTCGTGCCAGCGCCAGCGATGACAGCAAATCCAGCTGGATGCTATCTCGTGCATTCCGGCTAATGGTGTCCTGCAGACTGGGTACCGCCACGGCTACCAGAATCGCACCGATGGCAATCACCATCAATATTTCCAGCATGGTATAGCCGTGCTGCTCGGCAACAAGCGCTTTGTTTGTTATCAGGCTAGCCATATTTTTCACAGTGAGCATCAACGTCCGGACGTCCCTAACAACACTGTAGCATGTTCAGGCTATCCGAATAAGACAGCCAACTGCCATAAACCCTTATATTTTAAAGAATTCTTGAAGCAGTGAAAGGGCGAGAATAGCGCAAAATACGCGCAAAATTGTGATTTATCCGGAAAAGTACACTGCTGGAGCCTGATGGATATGCAAAATGCGATACCGTTCACGCTTTACGGGGCTTTGCCGGCCCTCAGTTCATGCGCAGATCACGTGGAACAGAAAAAGTGATGTCCTCCTGGACACCATGCATTTCCTGCAGCTTGCCGCCTCCCAGCTGCTGAATACGCTGTACCACTTCCTGCACCAGGACTTCCGGTGCCGACGCCCCTGCAGTCACCCCGATTTTGCGCTTGTTCAGCAACCAACTGTCATGCACTTCATCTGCACTATCAATGAGATAGGCTTCGCTGCCACTGCGTTCGGCCAGCTCTTTCAGGCGATTCGAATTGGAACTGTTGGGAGAACCCACCACCAGCACCAGGTCACATTCCAGTGCCAGTTGTTTGACGGCATCCTGCCGATTCTGGGTGGCATAACAAATGTCCTTTTTCCTGGGACCGCTGATATTTGGAAAACGCCTGCGCAGGGCATCGATAATCAGGGCCGTATCATCCATGGACAGAGTGGTCTGGGTGACATAGGCAAGTTCATCGGGATTCGAAACCTGTAGTTTTTCGACATCCTGCTCGGATTCAACCAGGTAGATCTTTCCTCCAGCGCTATCGTCATACTGACCCATCGTGCCTTCCACTTCAGGATGAAAAGCATGGCCAATGAGGATGCATTCCTGACCATTGCGGCTGTAGCGCATCACTTCCATATGCACTTTGGTCACCAGCGGACAGGTGGCATCAAACACGCGGACACCAAGCCGTTCCGCTTCCTGCTTTACCTCTTGTGAAACGCCATGGGCGGAAAAAATCACGATGGGTTTTTCACCCTCAATCTCTGCAGGAACATCCGATAGCTCATCAACAAAAATGGCGCCACGCAGACGCAGTCTTTCCACGACAAACTTGTTGTGCACCACCTCATGACGCACATAGATCGGGGCACCGTATATGTCCAGAGCCCGATTGACAATATCAATTGCACGGTCAACGCCGGCGCAGAATCCACGCGGATTGGCCAGTTTTATTTCACGATCGACAGGAGCATCCATGACGTTATTTTACTGTAAATTGGCTGTGACTGCTTTAATCGCTACCCTGAAAATGATGTCATGCCCGGCCAGCGGGTGATTGAAATCAACACTCACTTCATCGGCTGAAAAATCATCAATAACACCGGCCTGTTCATTCCCGGCAGCATCAGAAAAATTGAACATCAGGCCTTTTTCCAGCACCAGATCGGCGGGGAAATGAAATCGGGGATAAGGCTGTATATTGTCTTCATTGCGCTCTCCAAATGCTTCCCTTGCTGGTATGAGCAGTTCCCGTTCATCACCGCTCTTCAGACCAAATAGCGCCCTTTCAAAACCTGGCAGCAAATTACCATCACCGATACTGAAGCTCACTGCCTGGGCAGAGAAATTATCATCAATCAGTTCCTGTGGATTGGATTGTAAAGCCAGAGAAAAATGCATGCTTACCTGTTTGCCCGGTCCGACCTCATCCGCAGCATATTTGTCTGCAGAGACCTCCGCCAGTTCCTGATCAAGCAGGTTGAGCAGTTCCAGACCCTTATCCTGCATGAGCACCATTGTCCGTTTTACTTTCACCCTTGCCGGTTATGACTTCCACTACCAACAGCAGGGCGCCGATACTGATCGCGGAATCAGCAATATTGAAGGTGGCAAAGCGGTATTGCTGAAAATAAAGGCTGATAAAGTCCACCACATAACCATGCACCAAACGGTCAATCAGATTTCCCACTGCACCTCCCAGTATCAGACACAAAGCCAGGGCCAGCAGTTTTTCCCTGTGAGGAATTCTGGTTAACCACACCAGAATCAGGCAACTGATGGCAAACGACAGCACAGTAAAAAACCAGCGTTGCCAGCCCCCAGCATCACTCAAGAAACTAAAAGCCGCACCTGAATTATAGGCCAGCAAAAGATCAAAACCGGGAAATACCGTCAGTGGCTGTCCATAGGACAGATAGGTATTGCACAGATATTTACTTAGCTGATCCAGCAGTACAATCACCACGGAAAAGGTCAGTAATGTCGATGTTCTGAACAGGAAGTCCTGCTTAAGGGTGTTTTGCAAGCTCGGCCTCACGATTAAAATAATCTAGCGCTATGTCCAGATCCTCTTGCATTCTGGTTTTCAGTGCATCCAGGTCGGTGAATTTTTCCTGCTGACGAATTTTCTTGAGAAAACTGATCGTCAGTATTTTTCCGTAAAGATTCTCATTAAAATCCAGCAGAAATATTTCAACAGCCAGTCCATGCCTTCCAGCAATACTCGGCTTATACCCTACACTAGCCACTCCCGGAATACTACGCCCTTCAAATTCAGCACTGGCGACAAAAATACCCTCAATTGCCAGGCGCTCCATCGCAACCGCAATGTTGGCAGTCGGGAAACCCAGCTGACGCCCTAACTGCTGGCCCTTCACAACTTCTCCCCTGAGTTGATAAGGTCTGCCCAGCAATTGCTCAACAGCATCACAATCACCTGCCTGTAACTTCTCCCGTAAGAGCGTACTGCTGACCCGTTGGCCGTCGATCACGCAACTGGGCGTCGCTTCAACACTGAACCCCAGCTCCATCCCCATTTTCTGCAGGAGTGAAAAATCACCCGCTCTGTTTTTTCCAAAACGGAAGTCATCACCAATCACCAGCGCCTTCACACCCAAACCCTCATGCAGCACATTTTCCACGAAAGCTTCAGCGCTTAACTCACTCAAAGCCTTGTCAAAACTCATTTTATAAACCATGTCGATACCCTGCTTTTGCAGAAAATATACTTTATCAGTGAAGCTGAGCAGCCGAGCTGGAGCCTGTGCAGCATTAAAGAATTCTTCAGGTTGGGGCTCACTGAGAATCACCAGTGAAGGCAGTTCGAGCTCTGCCGCACGCTGTTTTAGAGTATTCAGAATCAGCTGGTGCCCCCGATGCATGCCATCATATTTCCCGATAGTCGCCACGCAGTTCGGATAAGTCGTCTGCAGCTTTATTAACTCGTTAAATACGTCCATCAGTCACCAGACCAGTTCAAGGGGAGAACATTATAGCGGTAAGCGCAACAGCAATGTGTTTCAGTGATAAAAATCGCAGGGCTTGAGCCCTACCAGCAATAGGCCGAGCAGATAAACAAGGGCCCCACCCAGGCAAAGAAAAGCAAGCTCATAAACACGCTGGGTGTTACTCCAGGCCAGCCAGGCGAGCGCATCATCGGCAAATTGCAACAGAAACAGGAGCATCAGGATGTTGGCTGCCAAGAGGCGCAAGCAGAGCCCCCAGAAGAAGCGCTGGAAACTAAACAGGTTCAGTTTCATCAAACCAAAAAGCAGTAAACCGGCATTGACCCAGGAGGAAAATGCCGTTGCCAGTGCCAGGCCGACATGAGCCAGGGGAAGAATCAGCAGAAGGTTCATAATCATGTTGCTGAGCATCGCTATAATACCGTAACGAACCGGTGTCCTGGTGTCCTGCCGGGAGAAATAGGCCGAAGCCAGCACCTTGACAGCCATGAAGGCAATCAGTCCCAAGGAGTAGGCCTGCAGGGCCTGGGCAGTCGGCAGTACCGATTCGCCAGTAAATTCACCGCGCTGGTATATGGTAATGACCAGGGGTTGTGCCAGCGCAACCAGAGCGATGCTTGCCGGCATCCCGATCAGCAAAATACAGCGCAGCCCCCAGTCCAGAGTGGCTTTAAAATGCTCAACTGAAGCTTCTGCGTGCTTGCGCGAGAGTGAGGGCAGGATCACGGTCGCTATCGCCACAGCAAACACACCCAGTGGCAGGTACATGATGCGGTCTGCATAGTAAAGCCAGCTGACATTGCCATCCCCTGCTATGAAGGTCACCAGCACTGTGTCGAGCAAAAGATTGATCTGACCAACTGAAACGGAAAACATGATAGGTATCATGAGGGTGATAATCTGTGCCACGCCTTCATGTTTGGGCTGCAGACGGGGCCTTGGAATCAGGTGCAGGTGACCCAGAAAAGGCAACTGGAACATCACCTGAATAATACCGGCGATGATGACACCCCAGGCAATGGCAAGCACCGGTTCGGCAAACAAGGGACTAAGCCAGACCGCACAAATAATGAGGGTAATATTCAGAAATACAGGGGTAAAAGCCGGCACGGCAAAATGATTGTAGGAGTTGAGGATGCCGCCGGCAAAGCCGGTCAGTGAAATCAGCAGAATATAAGGAAAGGTAATCCGTAGCATATCCACCAGCAGGTTGAATTTTTCACTCTCATCCAGATACCCCGGTGCGAAAACGGTCGCCAGTACCGGTGCGCCGATGACTCCCACCACACTGACCATCAGTAAAATACTACTCAGTCTGCCGGCTACATGATCCAGCAGTATTTTCACTTCCTCCCTCGAACGCTTTTGTCGGTATTCCGATAAAACAGGCACAAAAGCCTGGGAAAAGGCCCCTTCGGCAAACAGCCGACGTAAAAAATTGGGAATTCGAAAAGCAACAAAGAAGGCATCCGCCTCGGCACTGGCACCAAATAAAGCTGCAATCACGATTTCGCGCAGCAACCCCATGATTCGGGAAAGGAAAGTCAGTGACGAAACCACCAGAGAGGAGCGGGCCAGTGATTTTTCTGCTCCCGGTTTTTCTGCATTGCCCTGCTGCTTTGGCAACTCTTCCTGCATGCTTTGCTCAGTACCCAAAAGCCCGCATCTTAGCGATTCAGTGGGTATCTTACCAGCACTGCTATTGACAAATCTGCCGCAAAACTGCATAGTTCGCGTCTTTTTTCGGGTAGCAGAGACGCCCGAATCACCCGATTTACAGAATTGAACAAAGGAGCCCAACTTGGCTAATACACCTCAAGCCCGCAAAAGAGCCAAACAGGCGGAAAACCGTCGTGGCCATAATGCCAGCTTCCGATCCATGGTTCGTACCTATATCAAAAAGGTGGATGCCGCTATTGCCAGCAAGGATTATGAAGCAGCCAGTGCTGCCTACAAGGATGCTGTCCCGGTTATTGACCGCATGGCTGATAAAGGCATTATTCACAAGAACAAGGCCGCCCGGCATAAAAGCAGGCTCAACGGCCATATTCGGGCGTTAAAAGCCTGAGATAAAAAAAACCGGCTCAAGCCGGTTTTTTTATACCTTTTCCACTGAGCCTCTTACTCAGGTCAGCACCAGATTGTCGCGATGGATCATTTCATGATCCCCGTCATAACCCAGTATCTGCAGAATCTGGCTGCTGGGTTTGCTGATAATCTGCCTGGCTTCATCGGCATCATAATTGACCAGTCCACGGGCAATGGTTGCCCCCTTCTGATCCACACAGGCCACCAGTGCTCCGCGTTGAAACTTTCCTCTGACTGCCGTCACCCCGACTGGCAGCAGACTCTTGCCAGAATCGAGCAGTACGCGCACGGCACCTTCATCAAGCTCCAGCTCACCACTGAGCTTCAGGTGACTGGCAAGCCACTGTTTTCTTGCTGCAATAGGTTGGGTTTCCGGCAACAAGATCGTTCCGCGCTGCTTGCCCTGTTTCAGGTCAATCAGAATGCCCGGCGTATTGCCGTTAACAATCGCTGTCAGTGTACCAGAACGCGCTGCCAACCGTGCTGCCTTGAGCTTGGTCTGCATACCCCCCTTGCCCAGCTCACCACTACCTCCGGCATATTGCATCAGGCTTTCGTCATGGCTGCTGGCCTCGTGAATCAAGGCTGCTTTATTGCTTGTTCGCGGGTCCGCATTAAAGAGACCGTCCTGATCGGTCATGATAATGAGGGCCTGTGCATTGATGAGGTTCGCCACCAAGCCGGCCAGTGTATCGTTATCACCAAAACAGATTTCTTCGGTTACCACCGTGTCATTCTCGTTAATTACCGGCGTAACCCCTAGGGACAGCAGGGTATTCAGGGTACTTTTGGCATTCAGGTAACGGGTTCGGTTGGACAGATCATCATGCGTCAGCAGCACCTGCGCAGTGTGCTTGTTGTCAGCACTGAAACAGGTTTCGTAGGCTTGAATCAGCCCCATTTGACCGACGGCTGCTGCTGCCTGCTGTTCATGTATTGCAGTGGGTCGACCCTTCAAGCCCAATCGAGCCACACCTTCAGCAACAGCGCCCGAAGATACCAGCACCACTTCCACGCCCAGCTCCTGTAGCCTGATGATCTGTTTAACCCAGTCGGCAATTTTTTCGCGGTTCAATCCACGACCATTATCCGTTACCAGGGAACTGCCCAGCTTGATAACCCAGGTACGGGCATTGATTAATTGTTCTCGCTTATTCATTGACATACTCGACTTCTACATCATAGTCGTCTTCATCATCACCGGTGCTTTTGCGTTTTTCACGCCACAGCGCCCTGCTGCGCTCGATGCTACGCCTGATTTCATAATCCATCTGTGCCTGGATTTCCTGTGCCTGAATTCGCAGGTTCTCGTCTTGAGCCAGCAATTCATTACGTGCTTCTATTTCCTGCATCAGGGCTTCGCTCAGCTCTCGGGTACCTCGCGAACTGATAGCAGAAATCCTGAATACCCTGCCCTGCCAATCAAGCTTTGCCAGCAGCTGTTTACACTGTTCATCAGCTTCATGTTCGTCCAGCAAGTCTACTTTATTCAAGACCAGCCAGCGTTCTTTTTGTGCCAGGGTCGGGCTGAATTTCTCCAGTTCTTCCGTGATCGCCTGAACTGATTCAGCCGGGTCACTGTCATCAAAGGGGGCAACATCCACCAGATGCAGCAGCACTCGGCTCCGGCTCAAGTGTTTGAGAAAGCGGATACCCAGCCCCGCGCCATCGGCTGCCCCTGGAATCAAGCCAGGAATATCCGCCATGACAAAACTGCGTTCCATCCCCAGCCTGACCACACCCAGATTCGGCACCAGCGTAGTAAAGGGATAGTCAGCCACCTTGGGTTTGGCTGAAGACACGGCCCGAATCAGGGTGGATTTGCCGGCATTGGGTAAACCCAGCAAGCCAACATCGGCCAGTACTTTTAACTGCAGGAACAGACGACGTGACTCACCGGCTGTACCTGAAGTGGTTTTTCGAGGGGCGCGATTCACACTGGATTTAAAACGGGCATTCCCCAAACCCTTTTTGCCACCCTGCGCCACCAGCAGCCGCTGGCCTTCGATCAACAGGTCTCCAATGACTTCGTCGGTTTCAGCCACCAGCACGGAAGTACCGACCGGCACTTTAATCTCCAGATCACTGCCGCTGGCCCCAGTACAATTGCGTTTTCCGCCCGACTCCCCGGCCTGGGCCTGGTAACGAGGCTGATAGCGAAAATCCACCAGAGTATTCAGTGCCGTATCTGCAACCAGATACACCGAGCCTCCATCACCACCATCGCCACCATCGGGACCGCCTTTTTCGATAAATTTTTCGCGCAGAAAGCTCATGGCGCCCTTACCGCCCTGACCGGCTTCTACAAATATTTCTGCTTCGTCGACAAATTTCATGATCTGGAACTGTTTGTGAACCTTACTTCAGTCAATTTTACACCATCAAAAAAAAACCCTGTCAGAGACAGGGTTTTTTAACAGTCAGCTCAAGGCTTAAGCGCTTGCCGTCTCTACACTAACGTAAGTACGCTTTTGCGGGCCTTTGGCTTGAAACTTTACTTTGCCGTCTGTTTTGGCAAACAGGGTATGGTCTTTACCAATACCAACATTCTCGCCTGCATGAAAACGTGTTCCACGCTGACGCACAATGATATTGCCTGCCGCTACACTTTCACCTCCGAACAGTTTGACACCGAGGCGTTTGGAAATCGAATCGCGACCGTTATTAGTACTACCACCTGCTTTCTTGTGAGCCATGACTAATCCTCTTTCTTCGCTTTAGCGGCCGCTTTTTTCTTGGCGGGCGCTTTTTTGGCAGCAGCCTTCTTTGACGCAGCTTTTTTAGCGGGGGCTGCGCTGTCTTCTTCCGCTTTTGCCGGAGCTGCCTTGGCTTTACCGCCACTGATGGCAGTAATTTTTACTTCGGTATACCACTGCCGATGACCCTGATGCTTCATGTGGTGCTTACGGCGTCTGAATTTAATTATAGAGACCTTGTCCGCACGACCATGATTGAGCACTTCCGCTGTCACATTGCCTTCGATATAGGGTTTACCGATTTTCACATCAGCACCTTCACCGATCATCAGGACCTTGTCAAAACTGACACTGTCACCCGTGCTGGCTTCAAGTTTCTCCAGACGCAGAACTTCGCCTTCTTCTACGCGATGCTGTTTGCCACCACTTTCTATAACCGCATACATGACTTTAACTCCGGAATTTACTTCTGCTTCGAACCCTGGTTTACAGGGGCGGCAATTGTAAGGGAAGTGTCCGGCTTGCGCAAGGCCGGAACGGGCTTTTTTCAGGGCTTTGGCCCGAAATTCCCACTATCGCTGCGTACGGCTAAAACACTGTATTCTTGACTTTACACGCCCCCCTAAATAGTCTGCCTCAGATTGTATGATTCGGGCCCTGTTTATGGCTGTAAGCATCCAGCAGTATGTGAAGGATGATTTCAAGGCGCTGAATGACAATGTCATCCAGCAACTGCATTCTGAAGTACCGCTTATCGAAAATATTGGACATTACCTCATTGAGGCCGGAGGCAAACGCATTCGCCCGCTACTGGCCCTGCTTTGCGCCCGCGCCTTCGACTATCAGGGATCACAGCACATTCATCTGGCCACGGTGATTGAATTTCTGCACACCGCCACCCTGCTGCATGACGATGTCGTGGATATGTCTGAGATGCGGCGTGGGCGCCCCACCGCCAATACCCGCTGGGGAAACCCTTCCAGCGTCCTGGTCGGTGATTTCATCTATTCGCGGGCTTTTCAGTTACTGGTGGAAATTGCCGACATGCAGATCATGGAGGTCATGGCAGCAACGACCAACAAGATATCCGAGGGAGAAGTCCTGCAACTGGTCAATCAGCACAATGTTGCTGCCTCAGAATCGGACTACATGAATGTCATACATAACAAAACCGCCATCCTCTTTGCCGCAGCCTGCCAGTCAGCAGCCATTCTGGCGGGAACCGATTACCAGACACAGCAAAAATTACATGAATTCGGCCTGCAGGTAGGCATGGCCTTCCAGCTGATTGATGATGTGCTGGATTACAGCGGTGACAGCAGCGAATTGGGTAAAAATATCGGTGATGACCTGGCCGAAGGCAAGCCAACCCTGCCACTCATATATGTCATGCAACATGGCAGTGATTCACAAAAGGAGTTGATTGGCCACGCCATCCGTGAGGGAGGACTAGAGCATCTGGATAGTATCGTTGCCATTGTGCGGGATTCAGGGGCACTGGACTATACCCGAAAAAATGCTGAACAGCGTATTGTCACCGCTATCGACTGCCTGCAGGCTGTCCCTGCCTCAACTTACCGGGACGGTTTACAAGCCGTTGCCGAAGCCGCAGTCGCGCGCTCAAAATAAACTTTTTCCCAGCTCCACATTATCGCCGGTTTTAAGCGTCCCCCCCTGAATGACTTTGCAGCAGACCCCGCCACGCCAGGAAGGAGTCAGGGCTTCCTTGAGTCCTGTATGCGCACGATCCATTTTCCAGCAGGGATCCGTTTCCCCGGTGATTTCCAGAATCACATCTCCAATATGTATGCTTCGCCCCACATCCGTGGGTAAAAACTCGAAGCCTTTTATCAGCAGATTTGCCCGTCGCTCAGTCCAATGCAGATCTTGCCCCAACTCATGACAGGCTTTCACCCAAGACTCCTTGCTCAGCACTGTAATCTGCCGGGATTTATGCTTTCCTTTACTGTCACTTACCAGACCCTCCTGTTCAGTGATTTCAGCACTGAAAATTTCTTCCATCGGAGCGTCGGAATCGTTTCGTCTGGCGATACTCGCGAGTTTAATCTGCATGCAGAATTCTTCTCAATTCAGTCTGGGATATTGAAAGCATCTGGCTTGCATTATAAGCATAAACACGCCATTCTGCGCACTTGACTCACGGGAGCCTGGTCATGAAAAAACTCTTGCTGATAATTCCAGTTGTTCTGATTGCTGCTTTCGCGGGCCTTTATTTTTACGCCAACCGGGAAACTGAAAATCAACTGGACATCTATATCCAGCGTGCAGTGGCCAGTGGCGCCTATAACGATATTCACTATGAATCCGCCGAATTCGGTGTAAACGGTACAATCACGATCACCGGACTGAATGTCACCGATGCCAGCAACTTCAATTACCTGGTCGACCAGGTGCAGTTATCTGACATGGATTTTATCAACCCTTTCCCGCGTAGTATTTCAATCACCGCGAATGGCTTCCGATTCCCGGAAGGAGCGCCGGAACTGCAGTTACCGCTTAGCTCACCTGAGCTGGAAAATTTTCTTGGCCTCATAGACGGCACCCAGAGTGTGCCCCTGGAAATCCAGTATTCGCACCAGTATGACCCTCGTAATAATGAGGAATTTAATAGCACAATAAATCTGGGTATCCCTGACTCCTTCGCAATGCGCATTGACAGCTCAACCCGTAACATTCCCTACGAGACCCTGAGCCTGATCAGTGACCCTGCAGAAGCCCAGGCAGCATTTAACACAGCGCTGATGGCAGCCGAGGTTCCGGTTTTCAGTCTGAGTATTTCAGACTTTGGCATACTGGAAGGCCTCCTGGCCAATCAGGCCAATCAGCAAAGTCGCAGTATTGAGGAAATCCGCAGTGAATTCATGTCGATGACGCAATCGCTGTTTTTGTTTGCACCAGCTGATCTGCAGGCCCAGGCCATTGATCTTGGCAATCAGCTCACTGCATTTCTCGAAGGCGACCGGACTTTCAATCTGGCCATCCGCCCTGACATGTCAGGCTCTATTCAGCAATTACAGGGGCCAATCATGGGCGCCTTCTTCAATAATGATTATGCCCAGATCATAGATTTGCTGAACCTGGAGTTCTACACCGAGTAGCTTAGAAAAACTCGAATCCTTCCACATCGTAGTAACGTGCCAGTTCGATATCCCCTTTTAAGAGCTCGCCGCTCAGAATGGCACTGACGTCACTCTCAAAGCGCTGCATGTAATTATCCAGGTCATTCTGGGCCAGCGCCTCCAGCAGAGCATCCCGCCAGACACTCGCACAACGGGTATCGATCAGCCTGATATTATTATTTTGAGCCCACTCTGCAGAAATCAAAAGGCCCAGCGTCTGCATTTTTTCGGCATAAAACGCCTGTCTGTCGACATCGGTCTCTTGCAGCAGTTCGCGGGTAAGTTGAAACCAGCCCGGCGAGAGCGCATTACCCTGATAAAAAATCTGCACCCAGTACAGGTAGTCCTCCAGGGCCTGGAAAGTGTGGTTATCCTCATTTTGCTGATAATAATCTATGAAGTATTCCTGTGAAGGCAGTTCTGGTGGCCAGGACCTTACCGGCAGGAGAACCGAGCAGGCACTCTGCAGACTCAGCACGACGATTAAGAAATAAATTTTCCAGATTGGCATACGCGGATTTTACGGGCTTAAATGTCAGTTGGATGCAGTGCGGAGCTGTATTGTACTAAACAACATGTAAACTGCGACGTAAATATCTCAAGCCATAAAAAACCAGAGGCCAGATCAAGGCGCTGGAAAATGCTGACACCAGAAACATCAGGTTTGGTGATGTATTCTGCTCGCTGACCGTTAATATCCAGAATGAAACCAGCTGATGCAGACCAATCAGGATAAAAACCGTACTGGCCTGTTGTAGCATGGTAAACATGCGCAGGCGCCGATAAAGGCTCAGTGCCAGATATGCCACCAGCGCCAGCACCAATGCATTCAAGCCGAGCAAAGAATCTTCCAGAACATCAACAAAAAGCCCGATGATCCAGGCACTGAGCAGGCCTACCCGATGCGGTAGTGCCATGACCCAGTAGATAAGAAACAGGGCAATCCACTCGGGCCGGTAATAATCCAGGGATTCCGGCAAGGGCATGACAAGCAGAAGAGCCGCGACAATAAAGCTGGCAATGATTACCCATAGACCCTGTGAATGTCTGGAGACGGAAGCAGGCATGCTTAAAACACCAGCAGTAAATTTCTGCTGCTATCCAGCTGAGCTGTTGGCTCAACAGTCACTGTCACGAATGGTTGTCCGGGGTCATGAACGATACTGCTTATCACACCCACCCGGTAGCCGGCAGGAAAGCGCTGACCCAGTCCTGATGTTACCAGTATGTCCCCCACTACAATATCTGCTGTATCCGTCATGTTCATCATCATCATCACATGCTGGCTACCCTGGGTACCAGTGACCACAGCACGAATACCGTTACGATTTACCTGTATCGGAGTGGAATGCTGGGAATCAGTGATCAGTTGCACCCAGCTGTAATAGGGCTCAACTGAGATGACCTGACCAAAGAGCCCGTCGGCATCCAGTACCGGCTGTCCTTCATACACTCCATGGGCTGTACCTTTGTTAATCAGCACCTGCTTTCTGAAGGGGTCGGGCGCTTCGCTGACCAGCTGGGCCCTGACGACGATATCCTCAACAATGGCTGAAGCATTCAGAAGCTCACTCAAACGCTGGTTCTCGGCACTCAAGTGATCAATTTTCTGTAACTGGTATTGTTGCATCAACAGGGTTTCCCGTAGCGCTTCATTTTCCCTGAGCAATTCATCCCTGCTTCTGAAGACATCACTAATTTGTGCACTGAGGGATTGGGGAAATTCAGACAGCCAGTGAATCGGCGTGACTGCATAAGAGGCATAGTAACGGGCTTGCTGTAAATAACCAAAACGGTTATCAGCAAACATAAGTATCAGCGATACCAGCACCAAAGCCAATAAGCGGTATCCCTGCGTTGAACTTTGAATAAACAGAGACTTGTTAATAGTCACCTACCTGTTCAGAAAACTGAACAAGAATTCTGTTCTGATTTTTATTATTAATCCAGTGTCAGCAAGTCTATATCATGAATGTCCATCAGTTCCATGGCACGTCCACCCCCTCTGGCAACACAGGTTAAGGGATCATCGGCCACGATAACTGGCAAACCGGTTTCTTCGCTAAGCAGTTTATCCAAATCTCTTAGCAGGGCTCCTCCACCGGTCAGCACCAATCCGCTTTCAGCGATATCAGAAGCCAATTCCGGCGGTGACTGCTCCAATGCGCTTTTAACTGCCTGCACAATGGACGAAAGGGGTTCCTGCAGGGCCTCTAGAATTTCATCGCTGTTTAAGGTGAAGCTTCTTGGCACCCCTTCTGCCAGGTTTCTACCTCGCACATCGATTTCCCTGATTTCTGAACCCGGAAATGCGCAGCCAATTTCTTTCTTGATGCGCTCGGCTGTGGCGTCCCCGATAAGACTGCCGTAATTGCGCCTGACATGGGTCGTAATGGCTTCATCAAAACGGTCACCGCCCACTCTGACAGATTCAGAATAAACCACCCCATTCAATGAAATAATGGCAATCTCAGTGGTACCACCGCCGATATCAACCACCATGGAACCACTTGCCTGATCCACTGGCAGACCGGCACCCACGGCAGCCGCCATGGGTTCTTCAATCAAACGAACTTCACGCGCTCCGGCACTCATGACAGATTCTCTAATGGCACGACGCTCAACCTGGGTTGACTTACAGGGCACGCAGACAAGAACCCGTGGGCTGGGTCGGATAAAACTGTTTTCATGAACCTTGTGAATAAAATGCTGCAACATTTTTTCAGTCACCTGAAAATCGGCAATCACACCATCTTTGAGCGGGCGAATGGCAGAAATATTACCTGGGGTTCTACCCAGCATGCGTTTAGCATCTGAACCCACGGCCGTAACAGTTTTCTGACCGTTATGAATTCTAATGGATACCACGGAAGGTTCGTTGAGGACGATGCCCTGATCACGGACATAAATTAGGGTATTGGCGGTTCCCAGATCAATCGACAAATCATTGGAGAACATGCCTCTTAATTTCTTCAGCATAAATGTTTACAACTCTCGTAGGCTTAAATACTTAAATTTTCATCGCCGGAGTACGCACTTACATGCAATCTTCCAGTATAATCGCCCCACATTAACAACGAGCCTGATAGGAATTGTCCCTTACCTAAAGAAATCGGCCCCAATAGTGTCTTTGTAGTACTAAGTTTGCAACTCTAGCAACGACAACAACTTAGAGCAAGAATCAAATCTATTTTGTCAGAACTATTTCACTATATGAGCCGTTTTTGGTCATAATCAGTCTTACGGAGAAAAGTATGTCTATATCAAGCTCTGATATTGCCTATATTGCTCATTTGGCACGTCTGCACCTGAGCGATGCTGAAGCCAGTGAAGCCGCCAGCAGTTTTAGCAATATTCTTAAACTGATTGACCAGATGCAGTCGTCAGATACCGAGGGCCTGACACCCCTGTCACATGCCATTGAAGCATCCCAGGAGCTGCGAGAAGATGAAATTACTGAATCTATCCAGCGTGATGAATTACAGAAACTGGCGCCAAGAAGTGAACAGGGTCTATACCTGGTTCCGAAAGTCATCGAATAACCCCTGTCGGATTAAGCAAGATGTTTGAATCAGGTATTGCAGAAATATCACGTCGCCTAGCCGCTGGAGAATTTTCCAGTGAAGAATTGACCTCCGCCTATTTAAAACACATCCATGAGCATGACGCTCGCTTCAATGCCTACATCACGATCTGTGACGAACTCGCACTGAGTCAGGCCCGGACAGCGGATGCAGCCAGAGCCAAAGGTGAAGGCGGAGCCTTGTGTGGTGTTCCGATCGCTCACAAAGATATTTTTTGCACGAAAGGAATCCGTACTTCCTGCGGCTCACGCATGCTGGATACTTTCATCGCTCCTTATGACGCCACCGTGGTTGAAAAATTCAATCAGGCAGGCATGGTAACGCTGGGCAAAACCAACATGGATGAATTTGCCATGGGCTCATCCAATGAAACCAGTTATTACGGCGCGGTTCACAATCCCTGGGATCCCGAGCGTGTACCCGGCGGCTCCTCTGGCGGTTCAGCCGCAGCAGTCGCTGCACATCTGGCGCCTGCTGCCACGGCCACTGATACTGGCGGCTCGATCCGACAGCCTGCAGCATTTTGCGGACTGACCGGTTTAAAACCGACTTACGGAAGAGTGTCTCGCTGGGGCATGATTGCTTTCGCTTCCAGTCTTGACCAGGCTGGCACCATGACCCGCTCAGCCGAAGATTCAGCCTTGATGCTGAATGTAATGGCGGGTCATGATCCAAAGGATTCGACATCCATCAATATCGCTGTAGAGGATTACACAGCCTCACTCGACAAGCCGCTGAGCGGATTAAAAATTGGCATACCGGTAGAACATTTTGCTGAAGGACTGAACCAAGAGCTTGAACAAAAAATTCGCGAGGCCCTTGGCGTTTACGAAAAAATGGGCGCCAGTATCAAGGAAATCAGCCTGCCGAATTCCCATCTGTCGGTGCCCGCCTATTATGTCATCGCGCCAGCTGAGGCCTCGGCAAACCTGTCACGCTACGATGGGGTACGTTACGGCTATCGCTGTGACAATCCGCAAAACCTGGAAGACATGTACAAACGCACACGTAGCGAAGGTTTTGGTGCAGAAGTAAAACGCCGCATTATGGTCGGCACCTATGCATTATCAGCCGGCTATTACGATGCCTACTACATCAAGGCGCAGAAAATACGACGCCTGATCAAGAATGATTTTGACAGGGCTTTCACCGAAGTCGATGTCATCATGGGGCCCACCTCACCGCATACCGCTTTCAAAATAGGCTCGCAGAACAATGATCCGGTAACCATGTATCTGGAAGACATCTATACCATTGCCGTCAATCTGGCTGGCCTGCCCGGCATTTCGATACCGGCAGGTCTGGTTGATGATTTGCCGCTTGGCTTGCATATCGTTGGCAAGACTTTCAGTGAATCTCAATTATTGAATATCGCCCACCAGTTTCAGCAAGAAACTGACTGGCACCAGCGGACGCCGGGGGTTTAACATGGAGTGAGAAACAGTAATTGGCCTTGAGGTTCATGTCCAACTGGCGACCAAAACAAAATTGTTTTCGGGCACTGAAACAAAATTCGGCGCAGAACCGAATACCCAGGCCAACATATACGATCTTGCCATGCCGGGTACTCTGCCAGTGCTAAACAGAGAAGCCCTTAAAATGGCTGTCAAATTCGGCCTTGCGATTGATGCTGAAATTGGCATGCGCTCCGTATTTGACCGCAAAAATTATTTTTATCCTGATCTCCCCAAAGGCTATCAAACCAGTCAGCTTGATTTTCCAACGGTCGGCAAAGGATCGCTGAGCATCAACCTGGAAGATGGAACGACTAAAACCATTGGCATTACCCGTGCCCACATGGAAGAAGATGCCGGCAAATCCCTGCATGAAGACTTTCATGGCGAAACCGCCATTGACCTGAACCGGGCTGGAACCCCGCTGCTTGAAATCGTTTCTGAACCAGAAATTCGCAGTGCCGCCGAGGCTGTTGCCTACATGAAAAAACTTCACAGCCTGGTGCGTTACCTTGGTATCTCAGACGCAGACATGTCCAAAGGCAACATGCGCTGCGATGCCAACGTCTCCATACGCCCCAAGGGAGAAACTGAACTTGGCATGCGCACAGAGATCAAGAACATTAACTCTTTCCGTTTCGTTGAAAAAGCTATCAATATCGAAGTTGAGCGTCAGATTGACATCCTGGAAGACGGCGGAAAAATTGAGCAGGAAACTCGCCTGTATGATGCAGAGCGCAATGAAACCCGTTCGATGCGTAGCAAGGAAGTTGCCAATGACTATCGCTATTTCCCTGAACCCGATCTGTTGCCAGTCGACATTGATGAAGCTTTTATCGAAGACGTCAGAGCGAGCCTTCCGGAACTGCCCGATGCCAAAAAGCAGCGCTTTATGGATGCCTACAAACTCAGCGAATATGATGCGCTGATACTGTCTGGCGATCTGGCCACTGCCAATTATTTTGAAGCCGTTGTTGCCACCTGCCAAGACGCCAAGTTATCCGCCAACTGGGTAAGTGTCGACTTGCAGGCACACCTGAACAAGGAAGAAATCAATATAGAAGACAGTCCGGTTAGTGCACAGGCTTTGGGGGGACTGATCAACAAGATTAGCGACAATACGATTTCATCGAAAATTGCCAAGGAAGTATTTGAGTACATGCTAAATGGCGAGGGAAGCGCAGAGGAAATCATCAACGCCCGAGGACTGGTACAGATAACCGATGTAGGCGCAAATACCGATCTGGTTCTGTCAGTTTTGAACAATCATCCGGACCAGGTAGCACAATATAAGTCTGGCAATACCAAAGTTATCGGTTATCTGGTCGGACAGGTAATGAAAGAATCCAAGGGCAAGGCAAACCCGGCACAGGTCAACCAGATTCTTAAAGACGAACTCGACAAGTAGGAACTGTTGTCATGAAATCAGAAAAGAAAAAAGGCGTAGAACGCAGACAGCCATCGGTAACTGACGAGTGGTGGAGCGATGAACGCATCCAGTCCTTTCTGTCACTGGAGAGCAGCGCCGATGAAGCGCCAGACTTTCATATTTTGAGCAAAGCTTATCGTGGTATGGTGCCTGAAGCCTTTGCCCGTTTTGTAAAATTTTTTATCGCAGATGGCCGTGATATTAATGCAAAAAACTATCATGGCGAGACCATTCTCAAGATTGTCTCAGAACATAGAAATTCGAAAGAATACGCAGCAATCCTTCAACAAGTTGGCGCACAGCCCTGATCGAAAAACGCTTAGTTCAGCGCCCTTTTTGGTTATGGCGTGATTTTTTCTTATCCTTGCCTTTATGTTTATCACCCTTGAATTTGGATGCACGGGTGAACGGTGGCGGCTCAGTCAGAAGACTGGCATCAGGATGTTCGCAGTTTAATTTCATGCCGATCTTGGCTTCGATATCTGGCAACAGGAATGAATCATCCTCACAGGCGAAAGATATCGATGTCCCTTCAGAGCCTGCTCTGCCCGTTCTGCCGATTCGGTGCACATAATCTTCTGCTTCAATCGGCAAGGTGAAATTCACCACGTGGGTGATGTCATCAATATGCAAGCCACGTCCTGCCACATCGGTGGCAACCAACACCTGAGTTTTCGCCGAACGAAAATCTTCCAGTGTTCTGACCCGTTTAGTCTGTGCTACTTCACCAGACAGCAGCCCGACTTCTATCCCATTTCTGTACAGATTGTCTGCCAGATCCCTGACCTGGTCACGGCGGTTGGCAAAAACGATAACACGTTCACTACCATCGCGTTGTATCAGGTTATACAGTAGTTTGTATTTTTCTTCAGTTGTCACCAGATAAACTTTCTGATCAACCGTTTCCGTAGTCACTTTCTCCGGCTCAACTTCCACCCTTACCGGGTTCATCGCCCAGCGCTCGGCCAGTTCGAGAATATCTTCCGTGAATGTCGCGCTGTATAGCATGGTCTGCCGGTATGCCTTTTTCGGACAGGCTCCAATGATTTGTCGTACCTGGGGGATAAAGCCCATATCAAGCATCCGGTCAGCTTCATCGATGACCAGCAATTCTATGAGACTGAGATCAATCTTCCGGCTGCCAAGAAAATCTATCAGACGGCCCGGGGTGGCAACCACGATATCAACGATAGTTTCTTCCAGGGCTGTCAGCTGTTTCTGATAATCAATGCCTCCAACCAGGGTCAGCGTTTTCAATTCGGTATATTTGGTTAGCGCGGCAGCATCCTTGGCAATCTGCATCACCAGTTCACGGGTCGGGGCTATGATCAGTGCCCTGGGTTCACCCACATAACGCTCACCTTCCTCCTTACGACGGTACAGATCATTGATAATGGCGGTAAGGAAAGCCGCTGTTTTCCCGGTGCCGGTCTGGGCACGCCCGGTAACGTCATTGCCTTTCAGGGTGATCTTGAGACTGCTTGCCTGTATCGGCGTGCAATACTCAAAACCCAGATCCTCAAAGGCTTTCTGGAGAGGTTGTGGAAGGTCCAGCTCAGAAAAGCGTAATTTTTTATCGCCATCGGGACGCTCACCGTCAACAGTAGACGGCTGTGACGCTGCCTGGCTGGCAGACCCCTTGTTTTCTTCACTCACTGAAAATTCCCGGATTTTGGCTGACTTGAATCATGATGCTGCGGCATCATAGCATAGCTGGCAATTTAAGCGCATGCCTAAATGTTGGAGTGCAAAAGGACGAGTCCTGAGCCGGACCAATAAAAAAAGGAAGCCGCGGCTTCCTCTTTTTATTTCGCATTTTATTTCATGCTGGGTTCCGCAGTTCGGAAACCCCTTAACAGCGCTCGGTTAGTCCTTGCTTACTCACCTTCCGGTAACTGGCAATATGCACAGATTTTGTTGCCGAAAGGATCGCGCAGATAAGCACCATAAGCGTTACCCGGCGCATTCGGACGCTTGCCAGGAGCACCTTCATCACTGCCACCATTATCCAGTCCGCCGGCATAAAAGGCATCAACTGCCGCCGAATCAGCAGCTGCAAAGCCAATTGTGCCCCCATTGGCATGCGTTGCTTCCTTGCCATCGGCCGGCTTCAACACCAGAAAAGTGCCATTTTCAGTTGCATAGACACAGGCACGGTCTTGCATGATTCCGGCGCTCTGAATGCCCAGCGGAGCCAGGGCAGCATCATAAAACTTTTTTGATGTCTCCAGGTCATTGGAACCAACACAGATATGGGTAAACATAGGTACTCCTTTTTACTGATATTTTTTAGAATGTTAGGGACGACAAGTATATAGCAAGTTGCTGCAGGCGCATGCGATTTTTTATTCGGCTGCTTGCTTCAGATTTCCACAGACAGAACAGTGAGGATCCTGTTGTAAGGCCATTTCCCGCCATTGCATGGTCGCTGCATCAAGAAGCAAAAGTCTGCCTGCGACTGTTTCGCCCAGATCAGCAATCAGTTTGATCGCTTCCATGGCCTGCATGGCTCCAATAATTCCGACCAGTGGAGCCATGACACCGTTTTCTGAACAGCTCATTGAAAATTCACTGTCAACATCATACAGACACTGATAACAGGGACTGTCCTGCCGTCGCTGATCAAAAACACTCAGCTGGGCTTCCATCCGGATGGCCGCACCTGAAACCAGCGGCACCCGGTGTTTCCTGCTGTAATTATTGATTGCCAGGCGTGATTGAAAATTATCGGTACAGTCCAGCACCACATCCGCCTTGCTGATTTCCACAGACAGACGCTCATCTTCCAGTTTTTCCAGCAGAGCGGTAACCACAATATCGGGGTTTAACTGCGTCAGGCAATCTTTTAACGAAGCGACCTTGCTCTGGCCCAGGGAGGCTGTCTGGTGTGCAATCTGCCGTTGCAGATTACTCAGTTCAAGCTTGTCATCATCAGCAATCGTCAACTCACCGACACCAGCAGCCGCCAGATACATAGCAGCCGGACAACCCAGCCCCCCGGCACCCACTATCAGCACCCTGGACTGCAGCAAGCGTTCCTGTCCGGCAACATCAAACTCAGGCAACATGATTTGCCGGCTGTATCTCAGTAATTGTTCATCATTCATCTTATTATCTTTCCGTCAGAGCCTGCGCTTACTCGCAAGCCTGAAAACCCGTATTGATGCAGTCCGCAACCCGCTGCTGCTGTAATTGCAGCGTTTGTGCATCAAGCAGCCCTGCCAGCCTGTCCAGCTCGGCGCCAGCCTGTGGATAGTCTCCTTGTGCTGCCAGAGCATACCAGTAATAAGCCAGAGCTAGATCGGGCGCAATACCCTGAGCATTCTCGTACATGCCGGCCAGTGCGAACATGCCCCCGGCATGCCCCTGTGCAGCGGCCTTTCTCAGCCAGCGCAGAGCCGCTGCATCATCTTCCGGGGCTCCGATGCCTTCGGCCAGCCAGAGACCGATAATATATTCCGCTTCCGGCAAGGTCTGTTCCGCTGCCAGGATATACCAGCGGAACGCCTCAAACCGATTGGCCACAACCCCTTCGCCATAACGATAGATATCACCCAGCATAAATTGCGCTTGCGGATCATTACCGACTTCTGCAGCCTGCAGCAGCCAGCTCAGCGCCAGCTCGGAATTCTGTTCAACCCCCTCCCCCAAGCGATAGAATTGCGCCAAATTAAATTGCGCCTGCACATGTCCCTGTTCTGCTGCGCGCTGATACCAGCTGACTGCAGCCGGATAATCCGCCTGTACCGCATCATAATGCAGAGCAACTTCATACTGGGCCTGAGCCTGGCCTGCCTGCGCCTCTTGCAGGATGTCTGCTGACAGCTCTCCCTGCGCCATCGCTGAAGCTGCCAGCAGACTTCCCAGTATTAATAGACAAAATTCGCCAAGTTGTTTCATGTTAAACGAGCCAGGGTGACACGTTCGTGTCCGGCCAGATCCTTGTTGCTTTGAACCTCATTGTAACCATATTGTTCGAGCATTTGTCGCAGTGCCGCTCCCTGTTCATAACCGTGTTCCAGTAACAGCAAACCCTGAGGCCTTAGATGATGCCGGGCCTGGTGAGCAATGGCCTCCAGATCCGCAAATCCTGCTTTGCCGGCGACCAGTGCCGAACGTGGTTCAAACTGCACATCACCCTGCTGCAAATGCGAATCTGCTTCATCTATATAGGGAGGATTGGCAATTATCGCATCCAGTTTTTCATTCTCGGCAAAAACCTCGCACCAGTTTCCCAGCCGAAAATCCAGATTAGTCACTTGCAGTGTGTGAGCATTGTGCCGAGCCACTTGTAGGGCTTCAGGACTCTGATCACTGGCAATCACCCGCCACTGTGGCCTTTCTTTTGCCAGTGCCAGCGCAATGGCGCCCGAGCCGGTTCCCAGATCAGCCAAGACTGTATTTCCTGCCGGCAATAAGGCCAGTGCCAGTTCAACCAGGAGTTCAGTCTCGGGGCGTGGAATCAACACAGCCGGGCTCAGGCTCAGACTGAAATCCCAGAAATCCCTGCAGCCGGTCAGGTACGCGACAGGTTGCCCCGCTTGGCGCGCCTCAATCAGTGTAAAGAATTGTTTCTGGTCACCCTTACTGAGCTCATGTTCTGGCCAGGTAAGCAGATATTCACGGGATTGTTTCAGAACATGTGCCAACAGCACTTGAGCATCCAGCACAGAGGACTCTGTCTGGCCCAGACATTCACGGGCCTCTTGAAGTGCCTGTTTAATCTGCACAGGCCAGACCTAGGAAGCCAACTCCGCCAACTGATCCGCCTGATGCTCATTGATCAGGGGCTGAATAATGTCATCCAGATCACCAGCCATCACATCATTCAACTTGTAGAGAGTGAGCTTGATTCGATGATCGGTAATACGCCCGTCGGGGTAGTTATACGTACGGATTTTTTCAGAGCGGTCGCCGCTACCGACCAGATTTCGCCTTTCGCTGGACAGCTCTTCCTGCTGCTCCGCTTCGGCAGCTGCCTGCAGGCGGGCCTGCAGCAGAGACATGGCCTTGGCCTTGTTCTTGTGCTGTGACCGTTCATCCTGGCATTCAACCACAATACCGGTCGGCAAATGGGTAAGCCGGATCGCCGAATCGGTTTTGTTAACGTGCTGGCCTCCTGCTCCGCTGGCACGAAAGGTATCCACCCGCAGATCATTTTTATTGATTTCGATCTGTTCCAGGTCTTCCACTTCGGGCATTACGGCTACGGTACAGGCAGAGGTATGCACCCTGCCCTGAGTTTCAGTTTCCGGGACACGCTGGACACGATGTGCGCCTGATTCAAATTTCAACCGGGCGTAGACATTTGCCCCTTCAATACGGGTGATAATTTCCTTGTATCCACCATGTTCACCGGGACGCTCACTGATTACTTCGAGCTTCCAGCGCTGCCTTTCAGCATAGCGGGCATACATGCGAAAAAGGTCGCCAGAAAAAATCGCTGCTTCATCACCACCGGTGCCTGCCCGGATTTCCAGAAACACATTACTGGAATCACGGGGATCCTTGGGCAACAAGAGTTTTTGTAAAGAAGCTTCCAGATCGACCAGCTTTTCCCGCGCCTTGGCTGCCTCTTCTTCACCCATTTGTCGAAGCTCGGCATCGCTGTCCTCCTGCATGGCCTGTGCTTCCTTGAGATCTGCCCTGGTCTGGGCATAATCGCGATAGCTAAGAATCACTGGTTCGAGTTCGGCATACTCCATGGAGTAGGCGCGAAACTTGTCCTGCATGGAAATGACTTCCGGATCGCTCATGAGCGCTTCCAGTTCTTCATAACGCTCACTTAAATTTTGTAATTTCTCAACAATCGACGCTTTCATCTGCTACTCATTTTCATCGTCATCATCCTGCCCGGACGGGCTGGTTTCCTGCTCCTCCAGCTCAAACAGGGTTTGCGCCAGTTGTATCAGTTCTTCGTGTCCCTCGGCGCTGGCTTTCTTCATCTGAACGCTGGGAGAGTGAATCAGTTTATTGGTCAGCAGTCTTGCCAACTGATTCATCACAGCCTGCGGATCTTCTCCGCTTTCCAAAGATTTCTGGGCCTTTTGCAATTCTTCATCGCGAATCTTCTCGGCTTTTTCTCGAAAGGCTTTCAGACTGGATACTATATTGCGCGAGCGCAGCTTCTTGCGAAATTCCTCCAGCCCCTGATTGATAATCGCTTCGGCTTCAGCGGCGGCATTCTGACGACTTTTGACGCTGGCATCAATCACTTCCTTGAGGTCATCAATGCTATACAGATAAGCATCCGCCAGGTCTGCCACTTCTGGCTCAATATCGCGCGGAACAGCCAGATCAACCATGAAAATCGGCTTATGTTTACGGGCCTTAAGGGCTTTTTCAACGGCTCCCTTGCCAAGAATCGGCAGTTGGCTGGCTGTCGAGGAAACCACGATATCGGCATGCACCAGCTGCTCCGGAATATCTGACAGCAGGACTTCCCTGACCCCATATTTCTCCTTTAACTCCAGCGCATGCGTCAGTGTCCGGTTGGCCACCACAATATTACTGAGGCCATTTTGGCGTAGATGCTGAACCACCAGTTCGATGGTCTTGCCCGCACCAATCATCAGGGCCGATGCCTGCGACAGATCAGCAAATATCTGCTGGGCCAGCGCAACAGCAGCAAAGGCTACCGAAACCGGGCTTTCACCAATGGCCGTATCGGTTCTGACCCGCTTGGCAATGGCAAAGGTTTCTTCAAAGATCTGGTTGAGGTTGCTGTCAACACTTCCGGCTTCGCGGGCAACAGCATAGGCGGATTTTATCTGACCCAGAATCTGGGGCTCTCCCAGCACCATGGAATCCAGACCACTGGCAACTTTCATGACATGCCTGACAGCTTCATCGTCCCAATACACATATACAGCCTGTCTGAGTTCTGCTGGAGCAAGCTGATGATAGTCTGCCAGCCAGTCAAGCACGGCCTCCTCTATCAACTGCCGCTGCTGCTCGGTGTCGGACAGATGATTGGGTACGCAATATAGTTCGGTTCGGTTACAGGTAGACAGAATGGCCAGCTCTCCCAGTGCTGCACTGGCACAGGCCTGTCTCAGAGCCTCATGCATCAGTTCTGGTGCAAAGGCAACTTTTTCCCGAATGGCTATACTCGCCGTGTTGTGGTTAATGCCCAGCAGTAGTGTAGCCATGAAAGCGCTTTTTCAAAGGATTGATTCTCATTAAAACCCGGTATTTTACTCAATAGTGTAGTCACTGACTAATAAGACTGGCTATACTTGAAACCATGAAAAGCACCCTGAAGTGCACATTCTTGCTTTTGTCCGGTCTGCTTGTGCTGACTGTTGGCTGTGCCAGCAACCAGAACGGCTCAGAACCAGATGCTCAAGCCCCGGCCTTGCAGGCTGCCAGCAGGGAAGACTCTGCTGAACCTGTAAACCCGGCAGCCTCTAGCGCTCTGCCCGCTCCCCAGCAGGAGATTGTCTATGGCCAATTTCCGGAAGACATCCTGACACGGGTCATTATTGCCGAACTGGCCGGACAACGAGGACTCAATCAGACGGCTCTGGATGAATATCGCGCTTTGGCGCTTGAAACACAGGATCTGGGTATTATCAGACGCGCTTCCCGAATCGCCTCATTCATGCGCGATACCGAAGCAGCCTTGCAGATCAATGCCCTGTGGCTGGAGCAGGAACCTGACTCAGAAGAGGCCTTGCGCTCACAAGCCTATCAACTGATTACGGCAAATCGCCTGAGCGAAGCACTGGATCTGTTTCGACAAATGCACGCACTCAACTATGAAGTTGATTACCGCCTGATCAGCAACCGCAGTGAAAACAATATCGAAACACAAAGGCAGCTGGGCGGACTGATAGCTGATTTCGAAGAACAGCTGCAACGCTTTCCCAACGAGCTTTCCCTGCGCCTGGCACTGGCACAGCTCTACCGCCAGGATGATCGGCTGCAGGATGCCTATGAACTGCTGCATCAGCTGGCGCAGGAAATAGATGAACCGGTTGATATTATTCTGGCAGAATTTGCCATACTCGAAGAAATGGGCGAATCCCGCCAGGCCAGACGCCACCTGGAAGACAGTGTGGAAGCCTACCCCGAGAATACGCAATTACGCTTCAGTTATGGCCGCAAGCTGGTGGAAGACGGCGAATACCGCGCTGCCATGCAGCAATTCGAAATCATTGTGGAACAGAATCCCCAGGATTTTGACATGCTTTATTCACTGGCTCTGATTGCCATTGAAGCGGATCAGTACGACATTGCCAAAAACCACCTGCAGCGCCTTCTGGTAAATGGTCAGCGCAGCAATGATGTACATTTTTATCTGGCCATGATCAACCAGGAGCAGAATGATACTGGTCAGGCCATTGAACATTATCTGCAGGTCAGTGGTGGCAATAACTACCTGGTTGCCCTGCGTAACTACCTGGAACTGATGATTGATGAAGGGCGCTACCCCGAAGCCAGCGAACGATTGCGAGGCATTCGTTTCAGGCGCCCGGAAATCAACACAACCTTGCTGATCGTTGAAGCCAATCTGCTGTATGAAAAACAGGATTATGCGCAGGCGCTGAGCTTCCTGAACCGAACCATCGACAATTATCCAGGCGATACCCAGCTGCTCCAGCTGCGCTCCCTGGTAGCCCAGGAAACCAATGACCTTGCCCTGATGGAAGCCGATCTAAGGGAAATCATGCGTCTCGACCCGGAAAACCCCTCGGCTTTCAATACGCTTGGTTATTTTCTGGCCGACCGTACCGAGCGCTATGAAGAAGCCTATGAACTCATCCTGCAAGCGATTGACCTCTCACCCAATGATCCCGCCATCATCGATAGCCTGGGCTGGGTACAGTACAAGCTCGGCATGTACGAACAGGCCCGTATCAATCTTGAACTGGCCTTCGAGCTCTTTCCCGACCATGAAGTTGCTGCCCATCTGGGCGAGGTCCTGTGGGTACTCGGCAACCGGGAAGCTGCCCGGGAAATCTGGCAGGATGCTCTGGAAGTCCAGCCAGACAGTGAGTTTATCCTCAACACCATGGAACGACTCAACGGTCAGTCATCCTCTTAAGCAAGCCCATGTACATAAATTTCCCGATCAGGGTCCTTTTGCTGTCAGGCCTGAGTTTGCTCCTTGTAGCGTGCCAATCCAATCCCGCCTTGCAGTCGAGAAACTGGGAGAATCATCGTTTTCTGGTTGAGAACCAGTCCAGCTGGATTCTGAAGGGCCGCCTCAACATACGCCAGCAAAACAGCTCGGACACCGTTGCCATTAACTGGCAGCAGTTTGAAGACAGCTTTGAAATCAATCTCAACGGAACCCTCGGCCTGGGTGCTACAACCATAAGCGGGAACCCTCAAGGGGTGCGACTACAACGCGCCAATGAGGAAACCATAATGGCCGACAGCCTGAGGGACTTTACCCGCGACTATCTGGCTTTCGAATTTCCCGCCGAGGTACTGTACTACTGGATCAGGGGTATCCCCGCACCCGAGACTACGGCAGATATCGAACTCAATGAGCAGGAACTGCTGCAGGTACTGCGGCAAGCTGACAGCCTCGGCAGGTTATGGCAGCTGGAATATGACCGTTACCAGTCTGTCGAGGGTCTTAGCCTGCCTGGCCGGATTCGCATGTCCCAGGCCGATTATCAGCTGACCCTGCTGATACAGGACTGGCAGCTTGGCGCAGAGGATGCCTGATAGCGATGCTTAGCCTGATGGCTCCAGCCAAGCTCAACCTCTTCTTGCATATCAATGCGCGCCGTCCCGACGGTTATCATGAGCTGCAAACCTGTTTCCAGCTGCTGGATTACGGCGATCAGCTTGATATCGAGCTCAATGAAAACGGCAGCATCACACTGGAATCCAGCCTGGCGGACATTGCCAACGCGGACAACCTGGTACGAAGGGCCGCTACTCTGCTGCAAGCTGAGAGTGGCTGCTCTCTCGGCGCCACTGTTCGTTTAAGCAAAAAACTGCCTCTGGGTGCCGGCCTGGGAGGTGGCAGTTCTGATGCCGCCACTACACTGCTGGCCCTCAACAAACTGTGGGGCTGTCGCTTAAGCCAGAGTGAGCTGGCAGCACTGGGTCTACGACTGGGTGCTGATGTACCGGTATTCATCCATGGTCGCTCCGGCTGGGCTGAAGGACTCGGTGATATTTTACAGCCTCTGGAACTGCCAGAGCGCTGGTATCTGGTTATTACACCTGCCTGTGAGGTGTCTACTGCGGAAATTTTTTCCCACCGGCAATTGACAAGAAACACAGCGCCCATCACAATACCCGCCTTTCCATTTTCGGGTACCAGAAATGACTGCGAAGCAGTCGCCGTAGCGCTTTACCCTGAAATTGGAGCTGCTTTGAACTGGCTCGGCCGCTATGCCCCGGCACGCATGACAGGAACCGGGTCCAGTATATTCGCGGATTTTCCGGACAGGGCAGCAGCGGAATCAGTATTGAACGAGTTGCCGGACACGATGCGCGGCTTTGTGGCCAAGGGAATCAACAGCTCTCCCGTACTACAAGCCCTGTAAGAGATTTAGCGTACGAGTAATGCAAACAGGAAATAGATGGGGTGTCGCCAAGCGGTAAGGCACAAGGTTTTGATCCTTGCATGCGGAGGTTCGAATCCTCCCACCCCAGCCATTTCAACATAAGACATTAGAATTCAAGCAAGCAACACTCAACACGATAAATAGAGGATGACATGCCAAAAAGTTTAATGGTGTTCAGTGGTAATGCGAATCTTGATCTGGCACAAAATGTTGCCAAATGGCTGGGCGTCCCGCTGGGTCGAGCGGATGTTCAGCAATTCAGTGATGGCGAGTCTTATGTCGAGTTGAATGAAAATGTCCGCGGACAGGATGTCTTCATCATCCAGCCCACCTGCCACCCGACCAATGACAATCTCATGGAACTGCTGCTGATGGCTGATGCCCTGCATCGCTCCTCAGCTGACCGCATCACAGCTGTTGTCCCCTATTTCGGCTATGCCCGCCAGGATCGCCGGGTCAGATCGGCTCGTGTCCCCATCAGTGCCAAAGTGGTTGCCGACATGATCAGTGCAGCCGGTGTCGACCGCTTGCTGACAGTAGATCTGCATGCCGAGCAGATACAGGGCTTTTTCAGTATTCCCGTTGATAATGTCTATGGCTCGCCACTGCTGGTGGAAGACGTAGTACGTCAGAATTACAAGAATCTGGTGGTGGTATCACCCGATATCGGCGGTGTGGTCCGTGCCAGGGCTTTTGCCAAACACCTGGATGTGGACCTGGCGATTATTGATAAGCGCCGACCCAAAGCCAATGAATCACAGGTAATGCACCTGATTGGGGATGTTCAGGACAGAACCTGCCTGATCGTCGATGACATGGTTGATACCGCCGGCACCCTTTGCAAGGCTGCCGATGCCTTGAAAGAACAGGGCGCTACCAAAGTGGTGTCATATTGCACGCATCCGGTTTTGTCGGGAGATGCCATCAACAACATTAATAATTCTTCACTGGATACTTTGGTCGTCACCGACACCATTCCCTTGAAGGAGAAGGCAAAGAATTGCAAAAAGATTCGTCAGCTTTCACTCGCGAAGTTTCTGGGTGAATCCATTCGGCGTGTCAGCAATGAAGAATCCGTAAGTGCCATGTTTGATCACAACTGATCACAACACTTACGGTTTATTAACTCTTGCCGTCGGCTGGTCGCAAGCTGGCAGCAAGTAAACTAGGAGACTGTTATGTCCAAGAACGATTTTATTCTCGAGGCAAAAGCCCGGGAAGACGTAGGGAAAGGTGCGAGCCGCCGCCTGCGCCGAGTGGCCGGAGAAGTGCCTGCCATTATTTACGGCGGGGGTGAGCAACCGGTACCGGTAACCATACAACACAAAGACCTTGCCCATGCCATTGAAAATGAGGCTTTCTTTTCACACATCATTACTCTGAAAGTGGGCGGCAGTGATGTCAGCGCGGTCATCAAGGCCCTGCAAAGACACCCAGCCAAACCGCGCATTCTGCATGCTGACTTTATGCGTGTCAGGGCTGACCAGGAAATTACCGTCAGAGTGCCTCTGCATTTTGTTAATGAAGACAAAGCAATCGGCGTCAAACAGGAAGGTGGCATCATTAACCACATGATCAATGAGCTTGAAATTTCCTGTCTGCCAAAAAACCTGCCAGAGTATATTGAAGTCTTCATGGCCGAACTGAAAGTCGGTGATTCGATTCATATTGCTGATCTGGCCCTGCCGGAAGGCGTAACCAGCGTTGACCTCTCTCACGGTGAAGAAAACAACCATGTTGTTGCCACCTGCGTGATGCCGAAAGTGGAAACCATCGAAGAAGCGGCTGACGAAGAAGCTGCGGACGGTGCTGAAGCTGCAGCCGGAGAAGCTGCCGAATCGAATGATGGCGGCGCTGATGAAAGCGGCGACGATAAAGCTGACGAGTAAGCACGCTTACTGAAATCACATGAGCGGAATCTCTCTTATTGTTGGCCTGGGCAATCCGGGCCAACAATATCGCTTTACCCGTCATAATGCCGGTGCAATGTTTCTGGAAACACTGTGTGATGATTGCCGCGCAGAGCTCAAGGCTGAAGCCAAGTTTTTTGGCAAGAGCGCCAAACTGGCAATTGCTGGACGGGATGTCAGGGTTCTGCTGCCCAGCACATACATGAACCACAGCGGCCAGGCAGTAGCTGCCATTGTGCAATATTTCAAGATTGATCCCCTCGAGATTCTGGTTGCCTACGACGAGCTTGATTTGCCGACCGGGACCATTCGCCTGAAAAAAGGCGGTGGCCACGGCGGCCACAACGGCATTCGTGACATCATTAAGTCTATCGGCACACAGGATTTTAACCGTTTGCGAATTGGTATTGGCCATCCGGGTTCTGCCAGCCAGGTCAGTAATTATGTCCTCAGCGAACCCTCAAAATCAGATGCCGAATTAATGCAAAGCAATATTGACCAGGCAGTTGGCATCACGCCCCTGCTGGTTCAGGGTGAATTCCAGCAGGCCATGAAGCTGCTACATACAAAAGAACAGGAGTCTTGATTCATGGGTATTAAATGCGGCATCGTCGGTTTGCCCAATGTCGGGAAATCCACTCTATTCAATGCCCTTACCAAGGCCGGTATTGCAGCGGAAAATTTTCCTTTCTGCACCATTGAGCCGAATTCCGGCATTGTGGCAGTGCCCGATTCGCGCCTGAACGCCCTCAGCGAAATAGTCGTTCCCGAAAAAACCATTCCGACCACCATGGAATTTGTCGATATAGCCGGACTGGTAGCCGGCGCCTCCAAGGGCGAAGGTCTGGGCAACAAGTTTCTCGCCAATATCCGTGAATGTGACGCCATCGCTCACGTTGTACGCTGCTTTGAAGACAGTAATGTTGTGCATGTCGCCAACAGCATCAATCCGCAGGATGATATAGAAACCATCAATACCGAACTGGCTCTGGCAGATCTGGAAACCGTTGCCAAAGGCCTGGAAAGAACCGCTAAAATGTCCAAAAGTGGTGACAAGGATCTATTGAAAAAGAAAGACCTGCTGGAGAAAGTCCACGCTCATCTGGACAGCGGCAAGCCGGCAAGAAGCCTTGGTCTGAATAGCGACGAGCTCAAAAGCATTCATGACCTGCACCTGCTGACGATCAAACCCACGCTATATATCGCCAATGTCGATGAAAGTGGCTTTGAGAACAATCCGCACCTGGAGCGTGTCAATCAGATTGCTGCCGATGAAAATGCCGAAGTCGTAGCAGTCTGCAATAAACTGGAATCGGAAATAGCCGAACTGGATGATGAAGAAAAGCTGCTCTTTTTGGCCGATATGGGCATGGAAGGACCGGGACTTGACCGGGTTATCCGTGCCGGCTACAAACTGCTTGGTCTGCAGACCTATTTCACCGCTGGCGTGAAGGAAGTACGTGCCTGGACGGTAAAAATAGGCGCCACTGCACCGCAGGCTGCCGGGGTGATTCACACCGATTTTGAAAAAGGCTTTATCCGTGCCGAAGTGGTCGGCTACGATGATTTCATTCAGTACCAGGGCGAACAGGGAGCCAAGGATGCCGGCAAATGGCGTCTGGAAGGCAAGGAATACATCGTCAAGGATGGCGACGTGATTCATTTCAGGTTTAATGTCTAAACCTTGACAAAAACGGCATAAATACTGAGAATGCGCTCCTTCTTTGTTTAGTGGCTACGTAGCTCAGCTGGTTAGAGCACAGCATTCATAATGCTGGGGTCGGTGGTTCAAGTCCACCCGTAGCTACCAAACTCTTTTCCTCTAACATCCATATCAGTCAAAAATACTCTATTTTTATAGTATTTTAATTCAAAACTAGTCTATAGTAATCCTCATAAGTTCACCTATATACCGTCATTTTGACGGCACATCTGACGGTATAAAGCATCTTATTTATCCATATACCGTCATTGATGGAGTCTGCTATGAGACACAAGTTAACGGCTACTGCTGTTAAACAAGTAAAGCCTTTGGGCAAGGCTCAGAAGCTCACCGATGGGGCGGGGCTTTATCTCTATGTTCATCCTCAGGGGGGGGAAATACTGGCGGTTTGATTATCGCTTTGCTGATAAACGTAAGACCCTTGCGCTGGGTGTTTATCCAGATGTCAGTTTGGCCGATGCAAGAGCATCTCATCAGAGTGCCAGAGAACAGCTCTCCTCAGGTATCGACCCTTCAGAAAGTAAGCGTGTTCAAAAGCTGACACAGCACCTTGCAGCCACAGATAGTTTTGAAGCAGTAGCAAGGGAATGGTTCAGCCAGAAGATGAAGGAAAAATCCGATAGCTATCGTGTAAGGACGCTACGTATCCTCGAAAAAGTTCCCTTTTTTGGGCAATAGGCCAGTTTCACAGATTAAGGCTCCTGATCTACTCGCAGTTCTGCGTAAGATTGAAGGACGAGATAGTATAGATATTGCTCACAGGGCCAAGCAGTGCTCAGGGCAGATATTTCGTTATGCCATCGCCACGGGCAGGGCTGAGTCTGACCCAGCAAGAGACCTGACTGGTGCTCTAATACCCAGACGTCGCACAAAGCATCATGCTTCAATCATAGACCCTATTCAGATTGGTGAATTACTTAGAGCTATTGATTCTTATAAGGCAACAATTGTCGTTAACGCTGCGTTAAAAATTTCGATTTTGCTCTTCCAGCGTGCCGGAGAAATAAGACACATGGAGTGGTCAGAGATTAACTGGCAGGAGTCTCGTTGGGAGTTGCCCGGAGCTAAAATAAAGATGGGGTTGGACCACATTGTACCGCTATCCAAGCAAGCTGTATCAGTGCTCGAAGAGATACACATGCATACACGACGAGGTAAATATGTATTTCCCAGCGCCAGGGGAGCAAGCAGACCCCTAAGCGAGAATGGCGTCAGAACGGCTCTGAGGACGATGGGATACACCAATGAACAGATAACCCCGCATGGCTTCAGAGCGATGGCTAGGACGGTTCTAGATGAGGTTTTAGGCTACCGTATGGACTGGATTGAGCATCAGCTGGCTCATGCTGTAAAAGACCCAAATGGGAGAGCGTATAATCGGGCGACTCACCTCGATAGTCTGTAAAGCTGATAAATAGGCGGGTTGTGAAGACTTTGGCGCCCGGAGAAGGAAAATTTTACTCTCCGTCCGCACCTATACATTATAGTCTTTATAATCCTTTAAGTTTGTCCAGAACTGATGAAGACTGACAGAAATTTCAATTCACCAAAACCTCTCAAAATAGCTCGGTTGAGCATGCATTTTTGTGTGATCTTATGGGGCTTCACAGCAATACTTGGAAAACTGATTTCTGTTCCCGCTCTGCCACTAGTTTTTTGGCGAATGTCACTAGCAGCTATAATTCTTATGATGCTACCAAAAGTATGGCTCAGTATAAGAATGTGTAGTCCTAAATTGATTATTGAGCTCAGCGGGGTCGGGGCACTAATAGCATTTCATTGGATATGCTTTTATGGTTCAGTCAAGCTTTCTAATGCATCGGTAGCAGTATCATGTATCGCCGCAACTCCCGCCTTGACTTGCATCATAGAACCTATAATCACCAAAAGTCATTTTTCATGGCATGAATTAATAATAAGTTTATTTGTTATTCCTGCAATTATTTTGATTGTAGGAGGAACACCAGAAGAAATGAATATAGGAGTTGGAATAGGTCTAATTGCTGCTTTTTTTGGAGCTGTTTTTAGTAGTTTTAATAAAAAATTAGTTCACAAATCTTCGGCATTAGTTGCTACAACTATAGAAATGGCTTCAGGAGCTATTACTGTCCTCGGAGTTATATTTCTTATTATTAGTTTGGATATTAACTCTTCTGTCTTGGTAGCATTTAGTCAAAGTGGTAAGAGTACTTTTGATGTTTTGCAAATTTCATCCCAAAAAGATGTAATCTGGCTCTTAATTCTTACCATTTTTTGTACTATCTTGCCTTTTATAATCTACATGCGTGCATTGAAATATATTAGCGCATTTGGAACAAACCTTGTTATAAATCTAGAACCTATATATACAATTTTACTTGCAATTCTTATTTTTAATGAGCAACAAGTATTGAGTTTAGGATTTTATTTTGGTGCTGTAATAATGATTGGAGCATTATTTATACATTCAAAAATAAATTAGATTAAATTCTACCAGCTGATTATGTGTCCGGAAGCATTAAGTGATGTGCCGCTTAATTAGGCTAGCTACACCCATACCTTCACCCACACAGAGTGAAGCAAGGCCATAGGTACTTTCTCGTTTTAGCATCTCATGAATCAATGTCACCTGAATTCTTACTCCACTAGCACCGACTGGATGACCTAGGGCAATGGCTCCGCCGTTAACATTCACCCTGTCGAGGTCCAGTTTCAATGCCTGACAAAACGGGAAGCGACTACGTCGCAAAAGCCTCGTTCAATTCAATCAACTCAAGGTCTTCAAGAGTCAGCCTGGCCTGTGTCAAACATTAATTAACTGTTGTAAGCATTGTTTTTAACTGAGAAAATGAAAAGAAGATTTTTACATATAGAGGAAACCCCTGTGAATAAGAAAAATATTTTTGCAGTTATTGAAAGCGTAAATCATAGATTTTCATGTTCCAAACTTAGCAAAATAGTCTCATTAATTTCTTTATCTATAGTTGCTGCATCCGCAAATTCCCAAACTCTAGAAGAAATAGTAGTCACAGGTCAGCTGAGAGATGAGAATCTTCAAGATGTTCCAATTTCTGAGTCGATAGTAAGCGGTGAAGACTTGCAGAATAGATCTATCATCGATGTGCAAGAGCTAATGTGGTCCGTACCAAATTTAACTGTTGGAACAAATCAAAGCTCTGGTACCGGTAATTTCTCAATTCGCGGTATTGGGACAGGGGCTCA
>Ga0255776_10000331_pt1 | contig 53930 bp, 42 predicted proteins | sample 071ome_19_FD_179974 | JGI IMG/M metagenome (GOLD analysis project Ga0255776, IMG submission 179974) | Coastal salt marsh microbial communities from the Groves Creek Marsh, Skidaway Island, Georgia - 071413AT metaG (version 2) | ecosystem: Environmental > Aquatic > Marine > Intertidal zone >...
CCGTTTTACCACCTGCATAGCTCAGCTCGCCATAACCAAAGTCAACAGGACTATCTAAGTCGAGAATCGTGCGTAAACTGGGGTCCAAATTAGTGTACTGGCTTTCTTCGCTGTAGCTGATACCTGACGGGATCACTTCGTTATCAATCACATCGGCATTGCGAACCAACCATCCCCCTAGGGTACTCGTGGAGACGTCTACCCCTTCAAATTGCGTCATGCTGTGAAACGCCACTTTATCCAAACTTACATCCAAATTCGGAAAGCGTTCATTACCATAGTGCGAGGCGTAATTTTCACTATTGATGGTAATGCCCACACCAACGCTATCGGCTAGCTCACTGGTGCCATTTAGAATCTCACCTTGAATATCGACCGAAGCAATATTGAAGTGAACCGGCTCACTTGGGCGTGTCGCATCCTTCGTGCCGTAAAGGCTAAATACAAAGTCTTCACTGCTAAAATAGACCGGCAGATAGGTTGTCGTGGCGGCTAAAACGTCTTTCGCGCGAACCAACACACCAGGTAAAGTCACATCAATAGCCTTAAGGTCTGGCGCTGTGTCTTGGGACAACTCTGAGCCCAATGTGATTTCTAGCAAGGGTACAGCGCCGGATGTCACATCCAATCTTACTGCGCCTGCCGCCGTTTCAATCACCACATCTTGCGTGAATGAAAAATATTTTTTCTGAGCACTCTGCTCATATACATCATCAAAGCCACCCACCATGAAAATTTTGGGAAACGAGTCATTATCTTGGTTGAGTTCATAGCGAATGCTTTGTTGCGTGGGATCAAAGGTGATGGCAGTGCCATTTAAACTATGCAACACATGGCCTGCATCACAATTTCCTGATGTGGTACGAATACAGCTCAACGCGTATTCTGTTAACTGAGCCATAGGTAAAAAGAATTCGCTCAGAACTGGCGCTAGGGTTTGATTGAACGCATCCCATTGCAGCTCCATCGCTTTGATCTCTGCATCAATTTCGTCATCGAAAAATGGCGCATAATTTTGCTGCTCTAACTCGGTAACCCAGCTGCGAACATCGGCGATAAAGGCTTTCGACGCGGCAACGCGTTCTTGAAGGGTGTCCGCCCCCTCGACGATAGGCAATGCATCCCCAGTGATAGTCGACACCTGATTAGCAAGACTTGAAATCTCTGCATTGTATGCCGCGGCGGCAGAAGACAAAGCACTATCCGATAAGTTACCTTGGGCCGCTGTATATTGGGCTTCGACCTGAACCGCTAGGCTGTAGACGTCCTCAAAGTCCACTTCCGCCGGCGCGTTGGTTTGATCATTGCCATACCATTGCCCTTGGTGGTCTAGATAGGTACTGGTCCATTCAGCCAACTCCGTCATCAGGCCAACATCGCTCTGTAAAGATCGCAACATGAGTGCCATGGAGATTAAGCCGTGTTTTGCTTCATCCACTTGCGCAACGGAATCAGAACTTGATTCGGTTCCTTGCACCCAGGGGGCAATGTTCGGCGCGACCCCGTCACTGAGTAGGAATTGTTTCTGTACCCGGCTATTAGCCTCGTACGCGGATTCCGGAGTCACGATGGCATTGGTTAATATTTCACCCATGCACGAACCATCGGTGCCGTCCGTACCAAACGTACAGTTCGTGCCATTGGTAATGTAATCTGCGAAGGCCAACTTTGCTGATAGATGGGTAAGTGGGCTGATGTTTAATTGGCTTACAGATTGGGCATTGTGAACCAGCGACCACATTTCAAAATCGGCTGGGGCGTCATACCATTCACCGTAACTGGCAGTAGCACCTGCTTCGGTTCGACAGCCATCGGGTAAAACACAACGCAGTTGAGTCTGTCTTTGCTCGGTCACAGCTGCTGTGGTAGCCGTGGCAGGCGTAATGGTGTATTCGTAGTCATCATAAGAGGCTACGGCCATCAATGCGCCTGTGTACGCGCCATTAAAGTAGGCGGAGTACTGTCCGTTATCATTATTGACTCGGTATACCTGTCCAACATAGCCACCGTCTGACGTGATTTGCGGCTGACCATATTGATCAATCCCAACCAACTGAACTTTGGCGTAGCGCACATTGCCCGCCAACACCGAACCACTTAATTGAATGTTGGGCAGGCCACCCACGTTTTCTTCTACAGAGTTGTCACACCCCGCCGTGATCGCGATCGCGGATACGGCCAGTAGCGCTTGATACCACTTCATATTTCTTCCCAGCTTTTTATTTTTATGGGGTCGCTAATTTTTCTGATTCTTCTGCAATCAATGAACGCATCCACTGATGTGGCGGATTATGATGCAGCAACGGACTCCAAGCCATTTTCAATTCAAACAAAGGAATATCAAACGGTGGATCCACCAAATCCAGTTCGCCAGACGCAGCTTGCATCTTGGCTATCTTGGTCGGCAAGGTGGCAATCAGGTCATTGTTCATGGCCATGAGTGCAGGCATTTGATAATGACGAGTAAACACACTGATTTTACGCTTGTGCCCCAACACGCCAAGGGCTTCATCCACCCAGCCTAGCTGAACGGCTTTATCCTTAGTCGGATTCACGCCTGTACCAACCCCCATACCGGTTTTGCTAACCCATATGTGGTTAGCAGTTAGATAGGCATCTAGGCCAAAGTTCCGCATGAGAGGGTTAGAGGGGTTAATTAAGCAAGAAAACCCGTCACGCCATAAGGTTTTTTGGTGAAAGGATTGTGGCAGCTCATCAAAGCGGTTGATGGCCATGTCGACCTTGCCCTGCTCTACATCTTTGTAGGTCACATCGGAAGGGGTTAGAAAGTCGAGAATCACCCCTGGCGCTTCGGTTCGTAGGCGCTTTACCAAGGGCGGAACCAAGGTGGCTTCGGCATAATCGCTAACCATAATACGGAACACCCGCGCACTGCCCTTGGCTTCGAACTTACCTGTTGGCTGTACCGCGCTGTCTACTTCTGCAAGGATATTACGAACCATGGGCTGCAACTGAAGTGCGCGTTCTGTGGCGCTCATGCCATCGCTGGTGCGAACTAAAATCGGGTCATCAAACAGCTCACGAAGGCGTTTAAGGCCGTTACTCATGGCTGGCTGGGTAATCCCCAATTTTTGCGCTGCCTTTGTTACGCTGCGCTCACGCAACAAAACATCCAAGTAAATTAATAAGTTAAGGTCAAACCGATCCACTGAGCCCCCTAAATCGCTTTACTGCACACCAGCATACTACCCTTGGTTTCTGCGTTGGCCTGATCAAGCGTTTGTCCAATTCCTGGCTATTATCTGCCACTTAATTGAGCGCCTGTTCCACTAAGTGCCACATTCACTCGATGAATACCCATTATAAGGGCTATAAATTAGATAAATTATCACAAAAACCTTACCATGCGCACGTCATTTTAGAGGCTAGCCTCTGTAAAGCTGCTATTTTTAATAGCGGATTTACGACATCAACCTAATTTATAAGGATTGGACATATGTCTGCTTATCAAGACGACATCAAGCAAGTCGCTGCTCTTAAAGAGCAAGCTGGTAGCCCTTGGGATGCCATCACCCCAGAATACGCTGCTCGCATGCGTGCTCAAAACAAATTCAAGACTGGCCTAGACATCGCTAAGTACACTGCTGCTATCATGCGTCGCGACATGGCTGAGTTCGACAAAGACAAGACTAAGTACACCCAGTCTCTAGGCTGCTGGCACGGTTTTGTTGGTCAACAAAAACTAATCTCTATCAAGAAGCACTTCGGTTCTACTGAACGTCGCTACTTGTACCTATCTGGTTGGATGGTTGCTGCTCTACGTTCTGATTTCGGTCCTCTACCTGACCAATCTATGCACGAGAAAACTGCTGTAGCTAACCTTGTTAAAGAGCTATACACTTTCTTACGTCAAGCTGACGCTCGTGAGCTTGGTGGTCTTTTCCGTGAGCTAGACGCTGCTCGTGAAGCTGGTGATGCTGCTAAAGAAGCTGAAATCCAAGCTAAAATCGACAACCACGAAACTCACGTAGTACCTATCATTGCTGACATCGACGCTGGTTTCGGTAACGCTGAAGCGACTTACCTAATGGCTAAGCAAATGATCGAAGCGGGTGCTTGCTGTCTACAAATCGAAAACCAAGTTGCTGATGAAAAGCAATGTGGTCACCAAGACGGTAAAGTAACTGTACCTCACGCTGATTTCCACGCGAAACTACGTGCACTACGTTACGCATTCCTTGAGCTAGGCGTTGATGACGGTGTTATCGTTGCACGTACTGACTCTGAAGGCGCTGGTCTTACTAAAGAAATCGCTGTTGTTAAAGAGCCAGGCGACCAAGGTGACGTTTACAACTCTTACCTAGACGTTGAAGAAGTTGCTCCTGAAGACACTGCTGAAGGCGACGTACTAATCAGCCGTAACGGCAAGCTAGTTCGTCCTAAGCGTCTAGCTTCTGGTCTATACCAATTCCGTCAAGGTACTGGTCATGAGCGTTGCGTATTCGATTGTATCGAAGCTATCAATGCTGGTGCTGACCTTCTTTGGATCGAGACTGCTGTTCCTACAGTTCACGAAATCAAAGACATGATGGACGACGTTCGTAAAGTTCACCCAGATGCGAAACTTGTTTACAACAACTCTCCATCTTTCAACTGGACTCTAAGCTTCCGTCAACAAACTTTCGACGCATGGGCTGCTGAAGGTAAAGACGTTTCTGGTTACGACCGTGACAAGCTAATGTCTGCTGAATACGACGATTCTGAACTAGCTGCTGCTGCTGACGCTCGCGTTAAGACTTTCCAAGCAGACTGTTCACGTGAAGCGAACGTATTCCACCACTTGATCACTCTACCTACTTACCACACGACTGCGTTGTCTGTAGACAACCTAGCGAAAGAGTACTTCGGTGAGCAAGGTATGCTTGGTTACGTTGCAGGCGTACAGCGTAAAGAGATCCGTCAAGGTATCGCATGTGTTAAACACCAAAACATGGCTGGTTCAGACATGGGTGATGACCACAAAGAATACTATGCCGGTGAAAACGCGCTTAAAGCTGGCGGTGCGAAGAACACTTCTAACCAGTTCAACAACATCTAATTGTTGTTGCACGGTTAACGTGTTCCAAAAAGAGGTCCCTTCGGGGGCCTTTTTTTATGCCTGTGGTTTATGGGTCTTTAGTATTTCGCAGCGAAGAACACTAAACTCTCTTATAACCTCAGAGTTCAACAGCATCCAATTGTTGTTGCACGGTTAACGTGTTCCAAAAAGAGGTCCCTTCGGGGGCCTTTTTTTATGCCTAACATTTGCCTACCGGTCTTATCTTTGTTGTCCATTTTGTCGGAATGAATTCCGACCTACATAGATCTACCCCTTCTTTGACGGACTTAACTCCAACCTACATCGATTACAAATACCGTAGGTCGGACTTTAGTCCGACAGCGTAACCTGTTCCAGAAAGAAATCCCTTCAGGGGCTTTTTATATGCCTAACATTTGCCTACCGGTCTTATCTTTGTTGCCCTCTTTGTCGGAATGAATTCCGACCTACATAGATCTACCCCTTCTTTGACGGACTTAACTCCGACCTACACCGACCACAAACACCGTAGGTCGGACTTCAGTCCGACAGCATAACCTGTCCCAGAAAGAGATCCCTTCGGGGGGGCTTTTTTTATGCCTAACATTTGTCTACCCGTCTTATCTTTGTTGCCTTCTTTGTCGGAATGAATTCCGACCTACACCGACCACATGCACCGTAGGTCGGACTTTAGTCCGTCATCTGACGTCACCTCCACCACGACTGGTTCTTCCGTACCAAAGACATTAGGTAAACACTTGTTTTTGATTCTTTTATTAATAAATATTCTCATTCTTATGGCGCATGCTGCTGCATTCGGTCTTAGAACAAGGTACGATAAGCGCCACCCTATCTGTTAACTACAATAATTATAATGAGTCGATAGGTATCCATATGAAGCTACTCCAAAACCGCTACAGCGGCGCTAGCTGGCAGACGCCGCTCGAGCCCAATACCAAAGCCCAATTGATCTTTGCTTTTGGAGACAGAGACATTGCTTCGTCCCCTGCCGTGCAGAGCCAAATTCACGCTAGCTACCCGAATGCAACGCTCCTCGGCTGCACAACGGCAGGCGAGATCTTAGGAAAAGAGATCAGCGATCACTCCTTAGCCATTACTGCGATTGAGTTAGAAAAAAGCCGCCTGCAAGTCGTATCTAGCGATGTACTTCAACAACCCTTAGAAGAGGCCTGCCGCGACATGGTATCCCAACTGGATATCAGTGCCTTAAAATACGTATTAGTATTGGCAGATGGCCAGCTAATCAATGGAACCGAACTGGTCGAGCACCTGCAGTCTCTGCTACCCAACGGCACCATACTTACCGGGGGCCTAGCCGCAGACGACACCCGCTTCGAGGAAACCAAACTTTTTCACAACCAAGACGTTAGCTCGGGTAAAATCCTGCTCTGCGCGCTTTCTGGCGACCACCTACAGCTATCACACGGCAGTATCGGTGGTTGGGACCCATTTGGCCCAAAAAGACGGGTCACAAAGTCAGACAACAACGTCCTTTATTCTTTGGACGACAAGCCTGCTCTATCGCTCTACAAGACCTACCTTGGCGATCACGCCAAGGACTTACCCGCGTCAGCACTGCTCTTCCCTCTTTTGGTAACCCGCCAAGATAAGAACGACGAAATCATTCGTACCATTCTCAATATCGATGAAGATAATGAAGCCATGATCTTCGCCGGAGACATACCAGAAGGTTCTACCGCCCAATTCATGCGCGCCAATTTTGAACGGCTGATTGATGGTGCAGAAGAAGCCGCTGGTCGCACCCTAAAACAGCTACCGAACGAACCCGAAGCAGGCCTCGTACTGATGGTGAGCTGCGTTGGGCGGCGATTGGTCCTCGGGCAACGTACAGAAGAAGAAGTTGAGGCTGTGGTCGACATGCTAGGTCAACAGCATGCATATACCGGGTTTTATTCCTACGGTGAGATATCACCTGTCGCCAATTCTGAAAACTGCGACCTGCACAATCAAACTATGACCATCACGTTTTTATCAGAGCAGGTATGAACAAACTCATTCAGCGACTGCTCAAAAAGCACCTACCAGACGCACAAGCACAGGAATCAGTTGCTGAGTTGACGACGGCCTTTTCTGACGTGATCGAACGATATGAGCAAGATCGTTTACTGCTAGAGCGCTCGCTGACACTCACCTCAGATGAGTTGAATGACATTAACCAGCAGTTAAAGACCCAGCTTGAAGAAGTCAAACACATCCAGCAGGAGCTGGAAAAAAGCCTCGCCAAGCAACAAGCCCTGCTCAATGCCAGCCCTGAGGCCGTACTTAGCTTCAAACAAAATGGCACCATTGCTCAAGCCAATCGAGCTGCCCTTGAATTTATTGGCCTGGATAAAGAGCAAGCCTTAGCGCTCAACACAAAACAAACGCTGACGATATTTTTAAACAAGATATCTAACCCCAGCGAGTTCATGCGAGAGATTCGTTACGGAGACGCCTCTTTCTCTGAAAAGAAAAATGGCTATTTCGACACCATTGATGGTAAGCATTTCCAATATCAAAGTGAGCCTGAAATTTTAGAAGGCAATACGTTAGGGCGTGTTTTTTGTTTTCGCGACATCACTATCATCAAACAAAACCAAGCCATGCTTCGGCATCAAGCGTTTCACGATACATTAACTGGCCTGCCAAATCGGGCATACCTATCGGAAACGGTATCAAGAGCCATTAAACAAGCACGCCGAAACCACCGCAGAGCGGCCATTCTCTTTATCGACCTGGATGACTTCAAGAAAATCAATGACACCTCTGGTCACGAGCAAGGAGACCACTTCTTAAAAGAAGTCTCAAAAAAAATAAAAGACGTTTTACGGGAAACGGACACACTTGGTCGCTTAGGCGGAGATGAATTCTTAGTGGTACTAGAAGAGATCACCAACCAAAGTCAAACCATGGAAGTGGTTGAGCGAATTTTGTCCTTATTTGAATCACCATTCGAGATTGAACGCCAACCCTATATCGTGACCTGTTCCATTGGCATCGCTCTTTTCCCACAAGACGGTGAGACACAAGAAACACTGATTCGCAAAGCGGACATGGCCATGTATCAAGCCAAAAAGCTAGGCAAAAATACATTCCATTATTTTGATGAAAGCCTTGAGCGGCTCGCGCTTCACCGCGTTAAAATTGAACAAGAATTACGCCTTGCGATCGACAACAGTGAGTTCGTTCTGCACTTTCAGCCAAAGTTCAATTTAGCCAATCGCCGAGTCGTGGGCCTTGAAGCACTTATTCGCTGGCAAAAAAACGATGGATTGGTATTTCCAGATCAGTTTTTACCGGTGGCAGAAGACCTTGGATTGATCACTCACCTTTCCTGTTGGGTCATTGAACAAGCCTGTAACTTTCTTAACGCCGCCATTGGAACACATCTGGAAGGACTCAGCTTATCGGTTAACCTGTCTGCTTTAGACTTTTCAAGCCCGGAGTTTCTTGATTTAGCCCTTAGCATCATTGATAAAAAATTGATCAACAAACCTCTATTGGAAATTGAGCTGACGGAATCCGTACTATTCGACAATTTAGAGGCCGTTAACCAAGCCATTCATGCTTTTAAAGAGCGAAGCATGAAGGTTTCGATTGATGACTTTGGTACAGGCTACTCCTCATTCAGTTACATCAAAGACCTTTCCATCGACTTTTTGAAAATCGATAAAAGCTTTGTCATTAACATGGAAAATGAGCCCAAGTCTCAAGCCATTGTAAAAAGTATTATCGACCTAGGGCAAAACCTAAATATTAGCGTTGTAGCTGAAGGCATTGAAAACGAAGAGGAATTACTCTTACTGGAAAACTTTGGCTGCAATCTCGGGCAAGGCTACTTTTATAGCCGCCCGTTAAACAACCAAGACCTAAACGATTTCATCGTGAGCCACACGACTGAGCCATGCCAGCACTAGCGGAAAATGATCAATCGGCGCCACTGGATGCGTTAACATATTGATATGGTCGTAGTCCTGTTTAAAGCCCGTTCTTCTCGCTAACAGCACATATTCACTTTGATGAATGCCACTTTCTTTACGAAACCAGCGTACGTCTTTCGGGTGACCCAAACTCTTATCTGCGATCGCAGAAAAATATAGAGTTGGTGGCAATTTAACCTTTTTCGCAGTATCAGCATAGTGAAAGCCATCATCGAAATCGATCCAGCGCTTTGACCGCACCCATTCCACACACTGCCTATGGGTCTTTTTCGTTTCATTTTGCGAACCGATTCCTAATGACTGAGCATTTAAAAAGCCTTTTCGCTGGGCAGCCTGCTTGGCTAATCGATTCCAAACAATTTCGATCTTGAGCAAGCGATCAAAATTTAACGCCGACACGTAGCGTTTGCTGCCAAAAAACACCTGAGCCTCAACTCGCTCAATTAGGTCTTTATTGCGCAACAGTGCCGCATTAGCCATCACACCACCCCAGGAATGGGCCACCAACACCAGCTTCTCCTTTCCTGCAACCCGTAGCACAAATTCAATCAACCGAGGGATATCCTCGACAATGGCTTCTGTCTGCCCATGGGTACTCAGCGCTGTAATTTGCGGTTTACTGCCACCCACACCTCGACGATCCGCTACATACACATCAAACCCTTGCTGTGCCAAATAACTCCCAAGCCCCTTGCCGCTCTTGTGATAAAAAATTCGACCATCTTCCACCATGCCATGAAGCATAAGCACAGGCATACCTTGCTGCCCTGCTTTGGAAATATGCATAACATGAAGCTGTTCATCACCAGTCGTCGAACAAAACAGGGATTGGTATTTCACGACAGCCTCTTTAAGTCTCGGGCAATCAGGTAAAGGCGTGTATCGAACTCGATCTGATGGTATTCGGGCAACATATGACAACAAAGCCGGTAAAACGCTTTGTTGTGCTCTTTTTCTTTTAGGTGTGCAAGCTCATGAACCACGATCATATTTAACATTGCCTTAGGTGCCTCTTTAAACAACGCACTCACCCTTAATTCATTATTGCTTTTTAACTTACTGCCCTGAACCCGAGACACATACGTATGGGTACCTAATGCATTTTTAACCACATGCATCTTGCCGTCGAATGCCACTTTATTCAGTGGCGATGACTGTTTAATAAACTGATTTTTAATGCCAAATACGTAATCCCGTAAAGCAGCATCATTTTGTACCTGATGGCATTCAGAGTATTTGGCCAAATAATTTTCGAGGGTATTTTGATCGATGAGCCGCTGAACCTGTTGATGGAGCTCAACCGGATAACCGCTCAAATATTGTCGAATTAAACTGTGTACATTCATTTTGACTAAGAAAGCAGTGCGGATTCTAGCTCAGCAATATCACTCAACAACTGCTTATCAGGCGAGCCTTTTGATGAACCCTTTGCCTTCTCAAGGTAACGAACCGCATCAGCCTGGCTACCCAACTCATAGTACAGCTGAGCCAATGAATAACTGACTGAGGACACATAGTCTCTAGACTCACTGGCTTCTGCTTTTTCTAGCACACCCTCATACAAAGAAATGGCCAATTCAAAATCCTCAGTAAAATCGGCGAGTGTTTCCCAAGCATCCAAGCTTTCTGGGTGTTGATCACATAATGTTTGCAGTTCTTCATAGGCTTTGTGAAACGATTTTTCGTCATTACGCTCTGCACATGCCATTAATGTTTTCGCAAGGGTCTCTAGTTGCTTTAGCAGTTTTTCGCTCATATTCTATTCCTATAACAAAAAACCCAGCCTTAAAGGCTGGGTCTTAATTGCAAAGAACACAGTTAATGGTCCCTTGCTATTTTTTTGCCGTCTTCTTAGCAGACGATTTTTTTGCTGATGTTTTCTTCTTGGCAGTGGACTTTTTCGCACTGGTTTTCTTTTTAGCGGAAGATTTCTTCGCTGAAGACTTCTTCTCACTCACAACCCACTTGTCGCCCTCATAATGAGCGGTCCATCCAGTGGCTTTGCCCTCAGCGTTTTCCGTGGCGACGTAGCTCTCTTGTGTTTTTCGAGAAAAGCGAACCGTCGATAGATTGCCATCGCCATCCTTTTCAGGTGCTTCCAGCAAATAATGATACTTCTCTGGCAACTCGGCTTTGTGAGCAATCAATTCAGCCACCTTAGGGGCCCTCGTCTCACGATTTTTCGGGAACTGACTGGCCGCTAAGAATAATCCTGCTGCACCATCACGAAGAACATAGGTGTCATCTACCTTTTCGCACTGCAACTCAGGGCACGGAATGGGGTCCATCTTAGGTGGCGCTGGCTGTCCATTTTTTAATAGCTTACGGGTGTTGCCACATTCCGTATTCATACAGCCAAAGTATTTGCCGAAGCGGCCGTTCTTAAGCTGCATTTCGGAGCCACACTTATCACACTCAAGCGTGGGGCCTTCATAGCCTTTAATTTTAAACGCACCCTGTTCGATCTCATAGCCGTCACAATCAGGGTTGTTTCCGCATATGTGTAACTTGCGTTTTTCGTCTAACAAGTAGCTTTCCATCGCCGCATTACATTTACCGCAACGGCGCTTATCGATTAGCCTACGAGATTCTGCCTCATCGCCTTCATCAGCGCCGATGGCTTCATCCCCAGGTGTGAGGTTCATGGTTTTGGTACAACGCTCTTTCGGCGGCAAAGAGTAACCTTCACAGCCAAGGAACACACCAGTGGACCCGGTACGAATCATCATATTCCGCCCACACTCAGGGCATTCGATACTGGTCGGAACAGGGGAATTTGGTCGCATCCCCTCGTCGCTGCTGGCGTTATCCAATTTCACAGAGAAATCAGAGTAAAACTCGTCCAATACAGCCTTCCAGTTCACACGGCCATCGGCGATATCATCTAATCGCTCTTCCATACTGGCGGTAAAACCGTAATCCATCAGGTCATTGAAATTTTCTTGCAATCGCTTAGTAACAATCTCACCCATTTTTTCGGCATAGAAACGGCGACCCTCAAGTCGCACATAACCCCGGTCTTGAATGGTTGAAATGATCGATGCATAAGTTGAAGGACGACCGATGCCTCGCTTCTCAAGCTCGCGTACTAAGCTTGCTTCGTTATAACGAGCCGTTGGCTTAGTAAAATGCTGCTTTGGCTCTACTTCGTTTAGATCCAGTGCATCTCCAGCGGCTAGGTCAGGCAAGACTTTGTCATCATCACCCTTACTCTGGGCACTCAGCGCGGCCAGATGCCCCTCGAAGCGAATCACACGGCCTTTGGCCTTTAGCTCAAAGTCACTGCACTGAGCCGTTAGTGTAGTACTGGTAAATTCTGCATCCGCCATCTGACAGGCCATAAAACGGCTGCGAATAAGGTCATATAGCTTATGCGCGTCTGGTTCCATGCCATTTAGCAGGTTTGCTGTCATGCGAACGTCCGACGGTCGAATCGCTTCGTGCGCCTCTTGGGCTCCCTCTTTGCTGCTGTAAACACGAGGAGCTTCAGGCAAGTAGCGCTCATCAAATTTATCTAGGATGTAGTCACGTACGCTCGCCACGGCTTCGGCACTTAAATTGGTGCTGTCTGTACGCATATAGGTGATGTAACCGGCCTCATAGAGGCGCTGTGCCATCATCATGGTTTTCTTAACACTGAAGCCCAATCGAGTGCTAGCGGCCTGCTGTAGCGTCGAGGTGATGAATGGCGCTGCAGGTCTTGAGCGTGTTGGTTTATCTTCTCGATTCGTTAACGTGTAAGGGTTCTCACTAAGAACCGACACCGCTGCCATGGCCTGGCTTTCATTGGTGGGTTTGAATTCCTCACCATTCTGCTTGGTTACCTGGAAGCGGATCTCATCACCCTGCTTTGAGCGTAAGTGACTGAAGGCTTCCCAATATTCTTCAGGAATAAATGCACGGATCTCTTCTTCGCGCTCCACGACCAATCGCACTGCAACCGATTGAACACGACCGGCAGACAGTCCACGAGCAATCTTGCTCCACAACAACGGCGACACCATAAAGCCCACAACCCGATCGAGAAAACGACGGGCTTGTTGCGCATCGACTCGGCTCTGATCTAATTCGGATGGTTTTTCAAACGCCGCTTTAATAGCACTTTTCGTGATTTCATTGAACACCACACGCTTGTATGCGGCACCGGTGTTTCCGATCACCTCTTTCAGGTGCCACGCGATGGCTTCCCCTTCTCTATCCAAATCCGTCGCGAGATAGATTTCATCAGCATCTTTTGCCAACTTCTTCAGTTCGGCCACCACCTTTTCCTTGCCAGGAAGCACTTCATATTGCGCCTTCCAACCATGGTCTGGGTCAATGCCCATTTTGGTGATGAGCTTTTGATGATCTTTCTTCTTTTTATGTACGACTTTTTCCTCTGGGGACATCTTACGAGTGATGGCCGCCTGACGAGCACGTTCTTTTGGATCAACAGGTTGTTGGTTTGCACCGGTTGGCAAATCACGGACATGGCCAACCGAAGACTTAACAATGAAGTCTTTTCCCAAGTATTTGTTAATTGTTTTGGCTTTTGCCGGAGATTCGACAATAACTAGCGATCTACCCATTTACCTTGCTGTTCCCTAGGTATGCTCTTATTTTTTAGCTGGCACATATATAAGGTGCGAGACATGAAGGGTCAAGTAAATTCCCAATAATATGCCAAGCCACGCCATAAATGACCAATTTTTAATCACTTTACATAATAATTTCAGTGCTACACTTAAAGGTAAGACTTAGCTGGCTCAGCCGAGATTTGCAAACTTTATGAACTATATATTCATATTACTGATCATTTTGGCAATATTGGCTGTATTCATCTTTATTCAAAGAATGAGCCAAAAAGAAAAACTTAAGCGCGCTCAGGAATTAAAAGCTAAGCGGATGCTCGCACGAATCGAAGAAATATGGGAGCTAATCGACAAGACCGCTACCCTCATGGAGGCCCCTGATGTTATGGACACCCTCTTCACCTATTACCTGCATCAAGTTCGCCAGCGCGATCAACTAACAGATCATAATGATTCAACCAACCTCATCTCGCGGGTGGATGAACTTAAGAGTCGACTCGGCGCCATAAAAATTGCATCCCAACTAAACAGCGACGCGGAAATTAACCATTCAAAAAAAGTGTTTGCCCAAGTCAGCAAGATCTTAAGAAGCGCGCACAATATTAAGCTTATCAATGGACAGGCATGCAATGTTATGCGCACCCATTTAAGACGGCGAATCCTTGACCTTGAGGTAGATGCGCACGAGCGCATGGGTGACGCTGCTGGAGAGCGAGGTGACCCAGCCATAGCGACCAACCACTACAAATACGCAAAAAAATTATTAATTGAATCAGATCTTAAATTCGAAGGAAAAAATGAAAAGGTAAGAGAGCTCACCCATAAAACACAAGTGCTCTTCGGTAACGCCGTCGCCGACAAACTCAGCAAAGGCGTGGACGAAGAAAGCTCTCAAACAGACGAGTTTGGACTACCAAAAGATTTGGATGTCATGGCTGGAAACAAAAAACTTTTTTAGTCTGCATGAACAAGCTGAAAACGCCCCACTTCCACACCATCAACCACGACAGTCTCACGAAACATTGATAACGGCCGCACCCAATAGCCATAGTCACCATAAAGTGCCTGGTACACCACAAGTTCTTCTTCTGTTTCACTGTGTTTTGCCACATGCATCACCTTGTATAAAGGCCCCTTATAATGCTGATAAATACCGGGTTTCACTGCCAAACTCCCTTCATATTTCAGAAACAAAAAAGCCGGGTCGTCACCCGGCTTTTTTTATTAAGAACGATTACAAGCGAGTGCTTATAGACGCTCCCAAACGGTAGCAATACCTTGGCCCATACCAATACACATGGTAGAAACGCCGTATTTAGCATCTTGCTGCTCTAATACGTTGATTAGAGTAGTTGAGATACGAGCACCAGAACAACCTAGAGGGTGACCTAATGCAATTGCACCACCGTGAATATTGATACGCTCTTCAGCGATATCTTTAAGACCTAGATCTTTAACACATGGTAGAGACTGAGCTGCGAAAGCTTCGTTTAGCTCCCAGTACTCGATGTCTTTTGCTTCTAGACCAGCACGCTTAAGTGCTTTCTTAGTCGCAGGAACAGGACCGTAACCCATGATCGCAGCATCACAACCAGCAACAGCCATTGCTTTAATGCGAGCGCGTGGCGTTAGACCTAGCTCTTTAGCTTTCTTGCCGCTCATTAGCAACATAGCCGCAGCACCGTCAGTGATCTGAGAAGACGTACCTGCAGTAACAGTACCGCCCTTAGGATCGAATGCTGGACGCAGTTTACCTAGGCTTTCAGCCGTTGTTTCTGGACGAATCGTTTCGTCTTCAGTGATAAGAACTTGCTTACCATCTGCATCGTGACCGTACATAGGTACGATTTCGTTCTTGAACTTACCTTCTAGAGTCGCTTTGTGCGCTAGACGGTGAGAACGTGCACCAAACTCGTCTTGTTGCTGACGAGTAATACCGTGCATTTTACCAAGCATTTCAGCAGTTAGACCCATCATGTTAGAGGCTTTTGCTGAGTACTTAGAAGATGCAGGGTTGTGGTCGAAACCGTGTTGCATGTTTACGTGACCCATGTGCTCAACACCACCTACAACGAATACATCACCGTTGCCAGTTTGAATGGCTTGTGCCGCAGTGTGGATTGCAGACATTGCAGAACCACATAGACGGTTAACAGTTTGTGCAGCCGCTTCTTTAGGGATAGACGTCATCAAAGAAATTTGACGAGCAACGTTAAAGCCCTGTTCAAGAGTTTGGTTTACACAACCCCAGATTACGTCTTCAACGTCTTTTGGGTTAGCGTTTGGGTTACGCTCAAAAAGAGCGTTAATTAGATTTGCAGAAATATCTTCTGCACGTACGTTGCGGAAACAACCGTTACGAGAACGGCCCATCGGCGAACGTACCGCGTCAATTACAACTACATCGTTATCTGCGTAGCTCATATTAATTCTCCTAGTTCCCGATTAACCGTGGAAAGTTTCGCCGTTAGCGGCCATTTCACGAGTTTTATCTGTTACGTGGTACATAGGACCTAGATCCTTATACTTGTCAGCAAGTGCTACGAATGCATCAACACCGATTGTGTCAACGTAACGTAGTGCACCACCACGGAATGGAGGGAAACCGATACCGAAGATTAGACCCATGTCAGCTTCAGCTGCAGTGTCTACGATACCCTCTTCTAAGCAACGAATGACTTCGTTACACATCGGGATCATACAACGAGCAATGATTTCTTCTGCGTCGAATTCTTTTGCTTCAGCACAAACTGGTGCAAGCATTTCAAGAATAGCTTCGTCGAATACTTTCTTCGGCTTGCCTTTCTTGTCTTCTTCGTACTTGTAGAAACCTTTCTTGTTTTTCTGACCGTAGTATTCGTTTTCAAACAGAACGTCCATAGCAGACTTAAAGTCAGCCTTCATACGCTCAGGGAAACCTTCAGCCATAACGTCGTTAGCGTGTTTACCAGTATCGATACCCACAACGTCCATTAGGTAAGCAGGACCCATTGGGAAACCGAATTTCTCCATCACCTTATCCACTTGACGGAAGTCAGCACCGTCACGCATTAGCGCAGCGAAACCACCGAAGTATGGGAAAAGAACACGGTTTACTAGGAACCCTGGGCAATCGTTAACAACGATTGGGGTTTTACCCATTTGCTTGGCGTAAGCAACTGTCGTTGCAACCGCTTCTTCAGACGTTTTCGCACCACGGATAACTTCTACTAGAGGCATCATGTGTACTGGGTTGAAGAAGTGCATACCTAAGAAGTTTTCAGGACGCTTAAGGTCTTCAGCAAGAAGATCGATAGAAATCGTAGACGTGTTAGAAGTAACGATACAATCTTCACGCACTTGATCTTCAAGTTCAGCAAGAACCATTTTCTTAACTTTAGGGTTTTCAACTACCGCTTCAACAACTACATCTACGTCGCCGAATTCAGCGTAAGAAAGAGTTGGACGGATACGGTTTAGAGTTTCACCCATTTGAAGCGGCTTCATCTTCTTACGCTCAACGCGCTTAGCAAGAAGTTTATTCGCTTCAGACAAACCTAATTCGATACCAGCTTCAGCGATATCTTTCATCATGATTGGCGTGCCTTTAACAGCAGACTGGTAAGCAATACCGCCACCCATGATACCAGCACCAAGTACAGCCGCTTTCTTAGTTGGCTTAGCAATGGCATCGTATTCTTTGGCTTTTTTCTTAAGAAGCTGGTCGTTGTTGAACAGACCGATTAGTGCTTGAGACTCAGTTGTCTTAGCTAGCTTAGCAAAACCTTTAGCTTCAACTTCTAGTGCTTTATCACGACCGAAGTTAGCCGCTTTTTGCATGGTTTTGATTGCTTCAACTGGAGCTGGGTATTGACCCTTAGTTTGACCAGCAACGAAACCTTTAGCGGTTTCGAATACCATCATTTGCTCCATTGGGTTTAGCTTAAGCTTGCTAGTTTTTTCTGCACGCTTGGCTTCCCAATCCAGCTCACCAGCAATCGCTAGTTTAACCATGGCGATCGCTTGCTCTTGTAGAGCTTCTGCTTTAACTACAGCATCAACAGCGCCGAACTTAAGCGCTTTGTCTGCTTTGTTTTCTGCACCCATGCAGATCCACTCGATCGCGTTATCTGCACCGATTACACGAGGTAGACGCACTGTACCACCGAAACCAGGGTAGATACCTAGCTTAACTTCTGGAAGGCCTACTTTGGCTTTCTCAGACATGATGCGGAAGTCAGTAGATAGACACATTTCGAAACCGCCACCTAGAGCGATGCCGTTAATGGCCGTTACTGTTGGGAAAGGAAGGTCTTCAACAGCATTGAAAATCTTATTCGCTTCAAGAATCCACTCTACGATTACAGAGTCTTCTTGCTTGAAGTTATCACCGAATTCAGTGATGTCTGCACCAACGATGAAGCAGTCTTTACCTGAAGTAACAACAAGACCTTTAACATCGCTGTTACCCTGAAGTGCTTCTACGGAAGCTTTTAGGTCTTCCAATGTTTCACGATTAAACTTATTTACAGACTCGCCTTGTAAGTCGAAGTTTAGTTCGGCGATGCCGTCTTCGAGTAGCTTAACCGTGATGGCTTTACCTTCGTAAATCATCAACAAATCTCCACGCTATTATTTAGCTGAGTTAACACAGACATGCTCAAGAGGCGCTTAATAAGCCATCAGCTTACTAAGCGCCTCTATAACAATCCTGCACGGACGGGCATTTTGGTCAATAAATACCCAATTAACCGAATTCATACGCCCGTTTGAATTTGGTAGTCGAACCTTCGTAAATCTCACCGAAAAAGTCAACCATTTCCTACCCAAAAGCCCGATTCCCCCTTCAAAATGGTTGTTTTATAACCAAATAGGCACGAATTTCAGGCTAAAGTTAGGCTGTACAAACATTAGTCGAATTGAGCAAAATTGCGTAACAAAGACCCAAATAAGCTGTGTTTTGGTGTGCGGACGTGCCAAGTTTTGATCTATCACTACCAAATCATTAGATTTTTCTGCAATATAAGGTCGTTAGTCCTTTAATTTCACTTAGAAATTAAAGACACTCTCGCGGCCTAAAAAAGAAGTTCAGGATTGAAACAATGATAAAAATAAGCCTGAAGCGAGCCCTAGGTGCTATGGCACTTAGCTGGTTGTTCGCTATTCACCCCAGCCTAGCCACCGCCGACACGGGCGAGACGCTAGAAAGCATATACAAGATGAGAACCACGGCGTTCGGCATTCTTGGTGATTACTACATGTTTAGCGGCCTTGAAGGCGATTCGCGCTACAACCGTGAAATTGAGTCAGGTATTGCCCAATTTGAAGCTCAGCTTGCCAACCTAACAAAGGAAGGCACCCCAACCGCCAAACTGCAAACTATGGCCAATGCCCTCACCCACTGGCAAGAGTATAAGAAGCTACTCGAAACCAATCGTTCCGATTTCTTAGCTCAAGGCTATGCTAATGCTCGACTGGTGGATGAACTGGGCAAGAGCGTGATCAGTCTCAACGACAGCCTCAAAGCCCTATATGACGGCATCCAACAAGATACCCAGTACCCGATCTCTGAATTAACTCAAGCCACACGCGACATGGGCCTGATGATTTCAACGATTACAGCCGAGTACGCTGCGCGCAGCACGTCTAGCCTTGGCCAAGTGATGGTGATTAACATCAATGAAGGTGGCATGGACGGCCAGGGTAAGAAGTTTGGAGAACTACTGAATACGCTTAAGGCGCAATCCAAGTCTGAACAACGTATCTTCAAGATTGTTGACCAGATTGGCGTAAAATGGGATTTCATTGCCAAATCCATCGCCAACTATAATGAGAATGCAGTGCCATTTATCGTAAACACGTATGGCGACCGCATCACTCAAAACCTAGAAACGGTTGGGAATCACTTCACCCAAAGCATGCAGGCTAAAAAGTAGCCTGCACCGTTTGTAAGTACTGTTTCAATTCCTCGGCATTGAATGCCACGGGTGACTCCTGCCACACAATTCGACTGTAGGCAGGTGTCCTCTCGATTGCGATAATCGGGATCGGAGCCGTTTCAATCAGAGCACTGATTTTTGCCCACAGATTGGTTTCTGCCTCTTTGGTATGCCAACTCCACCCTTGTGGAAGGCCATCTTGCATCCAACCCTCGTCACTGACCACCATCCAGTTCGTTTTATCTTTTTTATCTGGCTTTTGCACAAACAAAATATAGCTTGCTCCTGGAATATCTTCGCGAATGCCACTGTGTACAGGTTCAGCCTCCACTCCATCCAGTCGAACCTTTAAACCCGCTGACATGGCCTGCGCGCGAAATTCAGCCATTCGCCTTTCTCGCTTGCTCGGTTTAATCCATACAATGCTGCCCAACACCATCATGGATATTAAAAATATAATAATGCCTGTCGCCATTATGCTTCTCCATCTTTCATGGCTTCCAACTCAAGCCAGCGTTCTTCTTTCGCTTCTAGCTCAGCCTGCTTATCTTCTAGGCGCTGCAAAACAGCTGCCACAACATCACTGGCTTGAGAATAAAACTCAGCACCGTTTGTTTCTGCTTGAAGAGCGTCCACCTCAGCCTCTAGTGCTTCCAGCTCAGCAGGTAAAGCGTCTAACTCTCGTTGCAACTTATAACTCAGTTTTACCTGTTTTTTAGGGCTTTCCTGCACGTTTTTCTCAGCTACCGGCTCTGTTGACGGCTTGGATTTCGTGTCAACATTGTCTTCGGTCACTTCATCTTTAAGGCGGAATCCGCGGCCATACCAGTCGCTGTAACCACCCACGTGATCGGACACGATGCCTTGCCCGTCGAAGACATAAAGTGATGTCACAACATTATCTAAGAATGCCCTATCGTGACTCACGACTAAAAGCGTGCCTTCGAAATCCATCAGACGCGACTCCAATAGTTCAAGAGTCTCCACGTCAAGGTCGTTGGTGGGTTCGTCCAACACCAAAAGGTTTGCCGGCTTACTAAATAGTTTTGCCAACATCACACGACTGGCTTCACCACCCGATAATGCTTTGACGGGCGTGCGGGCTCGCTGAGGTGTAAACAGGAAGTCACTCAAGTAACTCATAATGTGGCGCTGCTGCCCATTGATCTCGATAAATTCACGCCCTTCCGCTAGGTTATCGATAATATTTTTTTCAGGGTCCAATTCCGCTCTAAGCTGATCGAAGTAGGCAACCTCTAACTTAGTCCCCATTTTAATGGAGCCTGTTTGAGGCGTTAGCTGACCTAGTAGAAGTTTTAGTAGCGTACTCTTACCACAACCATTAATACCCAATAAGCCGATTCGATCCCCCCGCTGAATGAGCGTGGAAAAATCCTTTATCAGTGTCTTACCCTCAACGCCATATTGAATATGCTGCGCATCCACCACAATCTTGCCGGACTTATCAGCGTCCTCGACACCAAATTGCGACACCCCTTGGCGATCCACGCGCTGCTTGCGCTCATTTCGCATAGCCTTAAGGGCTCTCACGCGCCCTTCATTACGGGTTCTTCGAGCTTTAATTCCCTGGCGAATCCATTTTTCTTCTTCAGCTAGGCGTTTATCGAACAGTGCGTTCTCTTTTTCTTCGTCTTCTAAGCGCTTTTCACGCCAAGCGACCAACCCTTCATAGTCGCTGCCGTCATACCGATGTATATGACCGCGATCCAAATCGATTACTTGCTTTGCCACCTTCTCCATAAAGGATCGGTCGTGAGTAATAAACAACACGGCACCGTTAAAATCGGACAACTGCTCTTCTAACCACTCAATGGCTGGAATGTCCAAATGGTTGGTAGGCTCATCCAGCAGTAATAAGTCTGGCTCACTGAGTAACGCTCGCCCTAGCATGACCCGACGACGCCAACCACCACTTAATTCCGCCATGGTTTTATCTTTCGGCAAATTGAGCTTGGCCATAATGGTGTCGGCCTTCTGCTGCAACATCCACCCATCTTGAGCTTCGATCTGTACCTGTAGCTTTTCTAGCTTTTTGAGAGAAGCGTCATCATGGGCCGCCATGCTGAGATCATTATATTGCGCGAGCAAATCAGCCAAGGCTTGCTGCCCACTCAGAACCACGTCTACTACCCGCCTGTCATCCGCAGCGGGTAAGCTCTGTGGCAATTCCGCTAGACGCATGCCATCCGCCACTCGGATGGCGCCACCGTCGGCCTGATTCTGTGAAAGCAATAGCCTAAAGAGAGACGATTTCCCAGCACCGTTTCGCCCAACCAGACAAAGTCTATCGCGCTCGTTGATAGTGAGATTCACCTTATCTAATAGAACTTGCTCACCGTAATGGAGACTGACGTCTTCGAGTATGACTACTGGCATTAGGCTTGTGTCCGCCGCTAACTAAAATTGGGGGCGAATTGTACGGCATGACTGGGGGCTGGGTAAATGAGGGTTCGATTCGGCCAATGCAAGATTAAGGTCATTTTTAGAACACATTAATCATTTTGTTGTCCCAGGGAATTCGGTATTCTGTCGAACAATTTTCTGCATTCTCGTTAAAGGATAACCATATGGCCCTAGGTAAAGGACCTATCATCTCTATTGTTACGGTATTGGTCATCGGTTTATGGATGGCAACGGGGGCACTAAGCCCGAAAGAAGTACCTGAGAAAACACCGCCTGTCAGCCCAGAAACCTCTCCGTATTTTAAGGTTCAGGTGCAACGTTTTCATTCTTCCTCTTTGGTTCCAGAACTGACCTTACAGGGCGAGACGGCCCCCAGTCGAGAAGTACACCTAAGCAGCGAAGTGGCTGGCCGAGTATTATCCATTGCCAAACGAGAAGGTGACTTCGTTAAAAAAGGCGAAGTCATCCTGAAAATCGACCCGAAAGGCAAACGTCAGCAACTGGCTCAAGCCAAAGCTCTGCTCAAGCAACGCCAGCTAGAGCATAAAGCCAATAGAGACCTCATCGGCCGGGGCTTGCAGAATGAAACCCGCCTAGCCCAGTCTGAAGCCGCCCTTGAGGAAGCAAAAGCCTTGGTCGCACAGTTAACCATTGAGCTCGACGCAACCCAAGTAAAAGCGCCTTTTAGCGGAATCTTAGAAAACAGAAAAGTGGAAATCGGCACCTATTTACGTGTAGGCGACCCCGTTATTTCTGTGCTCGACTTTAACCCATTTTTAATCGTGGCCAACGTGGCAGAAAAAGATCGCCATCTTATTCAAGCCGGCACGCAAGCCAATGGCACCACAATCGATGGCACCGTGGTGAAAGGAAACATCCGCTATGTGGCCGCATCCGCCAGCAAAGGCTCCAGAACCTTTGCCTTAGAGCTTGAGGTGGCCAATCCTTCTGAAAGACAGGCGGACGGCACCACTGCCCAAGTCCATGTCCCTCTACCCAAACAAGAGGCCATATTCATATCCCCTGCTTTACTTAGCTTGAATCAAAATGGCCTTCTAGGCGCCAAACACATTAATGATCAAGCCCATGTGATCTTTACCCCAGTTGAAATCGTAAAGGCGGAAGCTCAGGGCGTTTGGGTAGCGGGTTTACCTAACCCTGTGGATCTCATCACCGTTGGCCAAAGCTTTGTCAGCGCAGGTGAAAAAGTAACCCCTGTGTTCGAAAAAGCCCAACCGATAGATGAGGCCATTGGCCAAACACCTTCAGCAGCCGGTGAGGTGAACTGATTATGAATGGCATTATTAATGCTGCACTGAGCCGCATTCGTACCGTTCTGCTGCTCTTTGTATTGGCCATCATCGTTGGAATCGCGTCGTTTAACTCTATGCCTAAAGAGAGTTTTCCTGATATCACGATTCCGATGGTTTATGTATCGGTCAATCACGAGGGCATCAGTCCAGAGGATGCAGATAGGATCCTGTATCAACCCATGCACAAAGAACTTAAATCGTTAGACGGTTTAAAGGAAATGATCGCCACCTCGACTGAGGGCCATCTTTCCATTCAATTGGAGTTCGAGACAGACATTAATATTGACGATGCGCTTGTCGACGTACGAGAAGCCGTCGACGCCGCAAAAGGCGAGCTACCACCTGCCACCGATGAACCCAAGGTTATGGAAATTAACCTGTCTCTTTTCCCTGTCATGGTCGTGGGCCTAGCGGGAAATGTAGACGAACGAGTGCTCTTCGCCATCGCCAAAGACTTAAAGGAAAAACTTGAAGCGCTGAACGGAGTTTTGGAAGCGAAAATCCAAGGGGACCGAGAAGAAGTCGCTGAAATCATTATTGATCCTGCAAAACTGGACAGCTACAACATCGACCACGCTACGCTGTTCAATCTAGTCAACAATAACAACCAGTTAGTCGCCGCCGGCAACATGGATACGGGTGCAGGCCGCTTCGCCGTCAAGTTGCCAGGCCTCATAGAGGACACCTCCGACATCCTTAGCATGCCGGTAAAAGTGGATGGTGAAAAAGTCGTACGCTTTAGCGACATTGCTATTGGCCAACGCACCTTTAAAGACCCCACCAGCAAAGCCCGTATTAATGGCAAGCCCGCATTAGCGGTAGAAGTATCCAAACGCCTAGGCGCTAACATCATCGATACATTAGATGAAGTAAAGGCCTTAGTGAAAAGCGAGCAAGAAAATTGGCCAGATGGTATTGAGATCACCTTTAGCCAAGATCAATCCCGCGAAATCAAGCGCACCCTATCCGACCTTTTCGACAACGTGTTTTTCGCAACCGTTCTGGTGATGGTGATCGTGGTCGCCTCTCTGGGTTTACGTTCGTCCTTTTTAGTTGGCATGGCCATTCCGGGTTCTTTCCTTCTTGGAATTTTGGTGTTGTCATTGATGGGTTACACACTCAACATGGTGGTGTTATTTGCGTTGATTTTAAGTGTGGGCATGCTCGTGGATGGCGCCATCGTTGTCACGGAATACGCTGATCGCCGAATGGCAGAAGGCACCCCTAAATTCCATGCATTTAAAGAAGCCGCCAAACGCATGGCATGGCCAATTACTGCTTCGACGGCCACCACGCTCGCCGTGTTTTTACCATTACTGTTTTGGCCTGATACGGTTGGGGAGTTCATGAAGTTCATCCCAATCACTGTGATCATCACCCTCTCAGCATCATTGATTATGGCGCTTATCGTAATCCCAGCGTTAGGTGCATGGATTGGAAAACCCGGTGCCGTCTCGGATGCTCAAATGGCCTCCATTTCAACATCCGAATCCGGTGACGTCCGCTCCATGACGGGCTTTACGGGTCGATATGTGCGATTACTAGATGTTCTGGTACATCACCCATTTAAAACCCTGCTCGGCGTCATTGCCATCATGATCGGCACACTCATGGCCTATGGAAAGCTCGGGCAAGGCGTTGAGTTCTTTCCAGAAGTGGATGCTGAAATCGCGGTGGTGGATGTTCGCGCTCGTGGCAACCTTGCCCTAGAGGAACGAGACGTACTGGTGCGCAATATTGAAAAACGCCTGTATGACATGAGCGAAATTCAAACGCTCTATACCACCACTTTTATAAAACCCCCTCAAGGTGGGGCAGCCGACCTTGTTGGTCGCGTTCAACTCGAACTAGTGGATTGGCAACAGCGCCGTTTGGCTAAGGACATCCTGGAAGAAATACGTGAACGCACGGCGGACATTCCAGGCGTCATTATAGAAACAAAAGTAAAAGAAGACGGCCCTTCGGCTGGCTCAGCAATTCAGCTGGAAGTCACTGGCGACCACCCTGAAATCCTGTTTGCGGTCATTGATAAAATTCGTGAACAGTTAGAGCAAGACCCTGAACTTCGTGACATTAAAGACTCCCGCCCTCTGGAAGGCATTGAATGGGAAATGTCGGTGGACCGCGAAGCGGCTAGCCGTCTCGGTGCTAGCATTTCCTCCGTCGGCAGCCTTGTAAAAATGGTCACCTCTGGATTGGGTCTCGGCGCCTATCGCCCTGATGACGCCGATGATGAAGTGGACATTCGTTTACGTTTGCCCACCTCCGACCGAACCCTAGACCAACTGGAAGAGCTTCGCGTCAGCAGCCAGGGTCAACTGGTCCCCATTAGCAGCTTTACCACTAAGCAAGCTAAACCACAAAGTGGTAACTTGGTTAGAACAGGCAGTAAACTACGTTACTTGGTTGAGGCCGACGTAAAAGAAGGCGTTAACGATGCGTTCAAACGTGCTCAAATCCAAGCGGTGTTGGACGAAGCGGAACTACCACCCGGCGTTTCTTATCGATTTAAAGGGGATGCCGAGAAAATGGTGGATACCATGTCGTTCTTGGGCAACGCCTTTCTGCTCGCCGTTTTTATGATGGGCATCATCCTCGTCACCCAATTTAACAGCATCTACAAAGCCACCTTGGTACTAAGCGCTATCCTACTTTCGTTTGCAGGCGTCTTTTTGGGTCTCATGATTCGGGGCGAGCCCTTCGGCATCGTTATGAGCGGCGTGGGCATGATCGCCCTTGCTGGTGTTGTGGTAAATAACAACATTGTGTTGATCGATACCTATGCGCGCTTGAAGCAAGAAGGCATGGAGACCATCGAAGCAGCACTAAGAACGGGCGCACAACGTTTAAGGCCCGTGCTTCTTACTACGATCACCACGGTTTGTGGCTTGCTGCCTATGGTTTACCAGCTCAATATTGACTTGGTTGGGCGCTCGATTGTTGTGGACGCACCGAGTTCACAGTGGTGGACTCAGCTGTCGACAGCCATCGCTGGTGGCCTCACGTTCGCCACCGTGTTAACGCTGATTCTGACGCCCGCCTTATTGGTGGGACAAGAAAGATTGGCCGCGCTCTGTAGACGCGTTTACGGGCGTTTCAAAGTGGCCTTTACACGACGCCAAGCACTTCGGTAGGCTCCATATCCAGCCTACTGACTTAGCATAAAAAACTCTTAAAAACCGGGCACACTTACAATCTTTGTCCGGTTTTTTGCGCTATGCTCATACTATAACAAGGGGAGATGGCGATGGGGTTTTGGCGGTTCGTCACATTGGGTATTATTTGTGCACTCTCATTTGGCGTGATGCCAACAAGTGCCGCTCAGGTTTTTAATCAAGACCATTCTATTTATTTACAAGCACAAACTGCTTTATCTAAGCGTCACTACAAAACTTATCGTCGTCTTGAGGCGCAACTTCAAGAGCACCCTCTTCTGCCCTATCTTCATTTAAGGTGGATCACCAAGCATTTCTACACTAAACCTACAGCCGATATTGATGAATTTTTCAAACTGTATGACGGACAACCGGTGGCCGCCATTCTTCAACGGCGCTGGATTAAATACCTAGCCAGAAAAAAAGATTGGCCACTCTTTTTGAGCTACTACCAACCTGCCAACGATAAAAACCTAAAACTTCGTTGCCACAAGGTCACTGCACTCCAACATAGCAATAAGCACTTTGATGCCATTTTGGAGGGACAAGCGTTATGGCTACTAGGTGACTCTTTACCCAAGGCGTGTGATTCAGTATATAAAAAATGGGAAAAACTTGGGTACCTAAGCCAAGATTTAATCTGGCAGCGCTTACTACGAGCCCAAGATAAAAAGAATTACCGTCTCGCGCGTTACCTTAAGAAAAAGCTATCCAAAGATAAGCAAAAAGACGCCTATGCCTTTCAAAAACTATGGCGTCAGCCCAGTAGTTTGATCACCCACAGTGATCTTGTGACACTTCCGGTTGACGCCCGTTTTTTGTTGCTGCGCAGAGCGATGAAATACAACCCTTCACAAGTCATGTCTAATAAAATCGACGTCGCATTAAGAGGTTTAGACCAGACGCAGATTGCTGAGATTAAAACCATTGCCGTAGAGAGCGCCGCTTTAAAAGGACTAGTGGATTACAACTGGTTTGAAGTGGGCGAGCAGATTGGCCACATGTCTATCGACACCTATGAGGCCTTTTTGGTGGGCACGGTCAAGACAGAAAACTGGCCTTGGTTTTCACACCTTTACAAAGTTGCACCAGAAGGATTAAAGGTGAAGGCGAAATGGCAATATTGGAAAGCTCGAGCCTTAGAAAGCCTAGGCGCCTCGTGGGAGCAAGCGAAACCATTTTACCAGTTGGCCAGCACCAGCCGAGATTACTATGGATTCATGTCATGCCAGCACCTTGGTGTGGGCGCAGTGATGAACCACACGCCAGTGAACACCCCTCCTTCATTGCTGCAAAAGACTCGGATGAACCCAGCCGTACAGAGAGCAGTGGCGTTTTACGAAATAGGTGAGCCGGCCAACGCAAGGCGTGAGTGGCAGCATGCCGTGACTCACGCGGATGACGAAACCAAAGATGCCTTAGCGCTGTTAGCCGGTCGTATGGATTGGTCAGATCGAGCGATTCTGACACTCGCTCAAAATGGCAATTGGCACGACTTACAATTGCGCTTTCCTCTCGCACACGAACCCATTATAGACAAGGCTGCCTCGCGAGCTCGCATTGAAAAAAGCTGGGTGTACGGCATCACTCGGCAAGAAAGCGCCTTTATTCAAGACGCAAGAAGTCCAGTTGGGGCCACTGGCCTGATGCAACTCATGCCTGCCACGGCTCGAAGCGTGAGCAAAAAACTGCGTTTAAGATACTCGAAGAAGCGATTGCTCGACCCAAATTACAACGTGAGAATCGGCTCTCAATATATGCGTTCATTACTTAGCCAATACAAAGGGAACAAGGTACTGGCAACCGCTGCCTACAATGCAGGCCCTGGGGCAGTAAACCGCTGGCTAAAAAACTTTGATGGACCACTAGACATATGGATAGAGAGAATTCCGTATAAAGAAACCCGTGAATATGTCCAAAAGGTGTTAGCCTACAGCACCATTTACTCCTATCGCTTAGGTCAGCTGCAACCCATACTGGATGATAGAACCCTACTTTCATGGGCAGAAGACTGGGGTACCCCTATCTATATTTCTAGACTTTCCAACAGGCAGAATGACAGGGGTTAGCTATTCTATATACATAGCATCAAAGGGATAGGTCTGTGACTACACCGGAAAAGCGATATGACATGAGCCACCATGGCTCGACTTCTCACAAACCGGACTTAGATTGGAGTCAACTCAGAGAGACCATCACCATGTTGGCGTTGGCGGTGGCTCAGGTTGAGAGTTCCATGACAGATGGGGCCCAGAGTGTCAGTACGCTAACCGATTCCTTTACCCGCATGGCCACCTATGTCACCAAAATTCGCAATACCGTCGATAAGGTGAACGACACAAACCTAGATAAGTTCAAGACCGTCATCGATAAAACCGCTACCGAGTTGCAAAACGACGTGCAGAACGCGGTGATAGCCTTTCAATTTTACGATCGCATTAGCCAGCGTCTTGATCATGTATGTCGTAGTCTTGATCAGCTCGGTGTATTGATCAGCGACCCAAGCGCACTCTACAACCCAGAACGTTGGAAAGCCTTCCAAGACCAAATCAAAGGTTCTTATACCATGGAAGCGGAACGCATCATGTTCGAACATATTTTGCGAGGGCACAGTATTGAAGAAGCGCTTGAGATCTATCAGCACCACTTCAACGAAGCCGAAAAAGGTGAAGACACTGAGAATGGCGATGAAATTGAGTTATTTTAGCTTAACCGTACTCATGCTCACCCAATACAACGTCCAGTCTATCCCCCACCCGAATAAACCCTTTTGATCGATGAATCGCGTTTTGCCCTAAATAAACACCCTTGCCCATCTTTCTGTGCGCCACCAGACCTGTCATGACTTCCTTTTGTTTGACACCATTAGCGGGATCAATAGAAGGTACCACACAGCGTGAGCACGGCTTCACCGCATCAAACTTCATGTTTTCAGTCGAGAAGTGTACCCAGCGATCTTCTTCATAAGCTGGACAGCCAGCCACCAAGATATTCGGTCTAAACCGCTCAGGAACCATTTCAACGCCAAGCTTTAAACTCAGGTCCTGTAGTGACATTTCAGATAGTACCAGCAGCGGAAAACCGTCTGAAAACGCCGTTCGATCACCCGCTTTAGCGTAGTCCATATCTACCTGCCGGATCGTGTCTTCGTGTAGATATACTAACTTGAGCGCCCGCCCCAAGCGTTCGGAGAACCAATCGGATATGGTAGCGGGCATGAGCTGGGCTTCCATTTCATCGTCCCAAACCCGCACGGTTATTGACTCAGTGCATTGCGCATAATTAGGTTTTACGAAATCTACCTCATGACTTTCAAAGCGAACACGCCACGATTCACCTAAATCGGAGAGGTAAAATTGAGACATTAAGGGCAAAGTACGCTGACTGACGAACACCCCTGATTCGGCGTCGACCAACATCATCTGCCGATCCTGCTTTGGCCCTAGCTCATCGATTTCTAGGGAATCAACAGGAAGACCTGGTAAGGATTTAATTGGGTAAACAAAGAGTTTGGATATAGTGTACACGGCGGGCTCCTAGCTTAAGCTAGGAGTGTATCCAAATAATCAGATCGACTAAACCGTTTACTTATCGTGACTGAGGGGCCGTTAGCCAAATAACTGCTTGGCCCGCTTTTCAACTGCGGCAGCAAGACCATCTGGCTGAAATTTTGATAGAAACGCATTACATCCTACTTTCTCAACCATCGCCTCATTGAAGCTGCCAGAAAGTGATGTATGCAAAACCACGTACAAATCCTTCAAGTCAGGATTATTTCGAATTTCGGTGGTTAACATATAGCCATCCATAGTGGGCATCTCTGCATCTGTTATCACCATCAGTATTTGGCTATTGATGGGCTCTTCGGCGGCTAAGCGCTTTAGGATATTTAGGCCTTCTAGCCCATCATTGGCCTGCAATACCTCAAGACCGATGCTATTTAATGTTTCTTTCACCTGAGACCTAGCCACGGAGGAGTCGTCCACCGCAAGGACTTTAAGCCCTGAGGCCGCCGCTCGGGCCATGACATCCAAATCGATGACGCCTTCGCTTACATCCGTCTCATATGGGACGATCTCAGCTAGCACCTTCTCCACATCGATAATTTCGACAATCTTGCCATCGACTTTGGTAATGGCGGTCAAATAATGTGAGCGACCAGTACCTTTCGGCGGCGGCATGATTTCTTCCCAGTTCATATTGACGATGCGCTCAACACCAGCAACCAGAAACGCCTGAATAGTACGATTGTATTCCGTTACGATCATGGTGGTTTGATCTGTAATTTCGATTGGCCCCATACCGATCGCATGGCTCAGGTCCACAACCGGTAGTGTCTGCCCCCTGAGGTGAGTAACCCCTCGAACCACGGGGTGCGCATCGGGAATATGGGTTAACTGGGTCATTCTTAAGACTTCTTGTATCTTAAAAACGTTGATGGCGTATACCTGCCCCTTACCCATGTTAAACAGCAACAATTCCAGCCGGTTTTGCCCAACCAGCTTGGTTCTTGAATCAACATTGGATAAAACTCCAGACATAACGCGTCTACCCTGCCTTTTACCGTCTTATTTGAGTGTAGCCTAAGGTACAGCTTTGCCCACATTGGGCTAAGCTAATTTAAGGTATTTAGTTTAGGCACGAAGATGCAGTCCAGTTCGCAAGCGCTTTTGGCTCGTCAGCCCATATATAATCAAGCATTGGAGGTGTACGCCTACGAGCTGCTTTTTAGGGGCGACGCCAGCAGTTTGAATGCCGAATTTAGCTGTGGAGACAAAGCCACCAGTCAGGTCATCTTGAACGCGTTTGGCGAAGCGGGCCTAGAATCGATTTGCGGGCAGCACCCTGCCTTTATTAACTTCACCAAGAACCTCATTCTCGACCTTCCCCCTTTTGATCCTAAACATTACGTCATTGAGATCCTTGAAGATATTGAAGTAGATGATGATTTGATATCAGCTCTGAAGGCAGCGAAAAAAGCCGGGGCTCAACTGGCGCTAGATGACTTCATCTTGGACAAAAACAGCGCTCCCCTATTGACGATGGTCGATATTGTTAAGGTAGATGTATTAGCCCTGACCCATGAACAAATCGAACGATTTGCGAAAGTGTTCATCCCTAGAAACCTGGTTCTTTTAGCGGAAAAAGTTGAAACCCATGAGATGTACCAATTCTGTAAAGACTTGGGATTCCAGCTTTTTCAGGGGTATTTTTTAAGCCGACCTCAAATTGTCGAAGGCAAATCCATGCCCGACAGCAAGGTCGTCGTACTGCGCCTGATAAAAGAAATGCAAGATCCAGAAATCAGCGTCACGCAATTGACCCAGATTCTGTCTCAAGACCCGCAGATGAGCTATAAGTTGCTCAAATTAGTGAACAGCGCGGCCTTCGCCCGCATCTCTAAATGCACCTCTCTCCAACAGGCCATTACATTGCTTGGCCTTGCCCACATTCGCAGCTGGGCAACCCTGTTGGCACTGGGAAATTTGGATGACAAACCCATGGCCTTAAGACAGGCCAGCCTGGAGCGGGCTATTTTGTGCGAAAAAATTGGCAGAGAAATGAAAGAGTTTCCAGCCCATGATTACTACACGGTAGGCTTATTCTCGTTACTGGACGCCTTTTTAGACCGCCCAATTTTAGAAATCATTAAGAGCCTACAGCTGCCCAGCAACATGGAAGAGGCTCTGGTGTCGGGCAACTCTTCCCTCGGCTTAAGCCTCGATACTGCGCGGTGCTTCCAAGAGGGTCGGCTCGCAGATATCCAGACAGAGCGTCTCATTCAATACGGTTTAGATGTCGAGACCATGGATCAGCTATACAAAGCCAGCCTGCAAGAAGCGGATCAACAGGTACACGCTTTGTAATCGTTCTCCCACTATTTATCCCTTAAATACCCCCACTTAAGCACCCTGCACTTGGCAAATTAGACAATTGTGGTAGCCTGCTTGCAAACACATATGAGGTAAACACATGACAACTACAGGATGGGTCATTGTTGCGGCCCTTGTGGGCTTAGTCGCCTATGGCATTATTATTTACAACGGCTTGGTTCAGTTGAAACACGGTGTGTCCAAAGCTTGGTCCAACATTGATGTGGTGCTAAAACAACGCCACGACGAACTGCCTAAACTGGTTGAAGCGTGTAAGCAGTATATGTCGTTTGAAAAAGACACCTTAACGAAGGTCATCGAAGCTCGTGCAAACGTAAAACAAGCACAAAGCGCTCAAGACATGAAGGCTCTTGGTGTAGCCGAGACCTCGTTGCGTCAGGGCCTTGGCAATTTATTCGCTTTGGCTGAGTCGTACCCAGAACTCAAAAGTAACGAGTCGTTTCAGCAGTTGCAGGCACGTATTTCAAGTTTAGAAAATACCATTGCTGACCGCCGTGAGTTTTATAACGACGCGGTTAATGTAAACAATGTGCGAATTGAGCAGTTTCCAGACGTGATCATTGCTAAGCGGTACAATTTTAAAGCGGCCGATCTTTTGGAGTTTGAAGAGCACGAACTTCAGGACGTAAACATTAAAAGCTTATTTAATAGCTAACCTCTTAGGCTTTAGGGGCTCATTGGTCCTTAAAGCCGCATCCCTCGATACCTTTAGCGCACGTTTCTAAGGCCTTCTTTTTTTATGTTTGACCCTCAATACATGCAATCCCAACCCCTTGGGGAATTCATCGGTATACTCATCGTGCTGATCGCAATCGTTGCTGTTTGCCTTTATTTCTTTGTACGGTTTTTACGAACGGCTCGACTGATCCACGATACCCCCACATCAAAGATTCGCTCAGCGGCACAGGGCTTTGTTGAACTCGAAGGCATGGCGGATGAACTTAAATCGACGATCGAAGCACCCCTTACTGGACGCGAATGCGTGTGGTATCGATTTAATATTCAGAGAAAAGAAAAAAGCGGAAAAAATACCACATGGAGAACGATCCAGTCAGGCGAACACCCTGGGCCCATCCTGATTCGCGACACCACGGGGGAATGCTTTATTAATTTGCATAGAGCGTCTATTTACCCAGCCATTAAGACCTCATGGTATGGCATGTCCCGCTACCCATCTAAACTGAGCGTTGAGCGAATGGATAGTCTGCTTCAGTTCGGCGATTATCGATATCAAGAAGAGATCATTGCTAAAAATAGTCCGTTGTATGCAATGGGAGGCTTCAAAACGGTTCGACAGATCGATCAACACGAACACAGCAGCGTGATTAAGAACATCATCAGTGATTGGAAACAAGACTATCAATCGCTGTTAACCAAGTTCGATAAAAATGGCGACGGCACCCTAGACGAAAAAGAATGGAAGCTTGTACGCCTTGCCGCACAATTAGAGGCCGAAGACATTCGCAAAGCCATGCTCGCCGAGCCTGATTTGCACACACTTGAAAAGCAAGGCTCCTACCCGTTAATTGTCGCTGCTGACGATCAAAAGGGACTGGCTAGACGGTTTTTCTGGTATGCGCTCGCAGGCTTCCTCGGTTTCTTAGGCAGCACCTATGTATTAGCCGAATACTTAATGGCCAGTGGTTCGGGCTCCGCTTAGCCCCACCCTCCAAAGTCATACCTTGGCCTGCGAAATCATTGAGACTGGCCAGTAATGTGTTGAAATGGCTCCATTAGAATAATAATGAGAGGCCGACATGAACTACATATTACTGGCAATACCAGGCTTTTTACTGCTTATTGCCGCCGAATTCCTGTGGGATAAATACAGGGACACGGGCTATTACCGCTTTAACGATGCCTTAAACTCCCTCGCCATGGGCATGCTCAGCCGTGTCACTCAAATTTTGTACGCGCTAATACCCTTTTCAATTTACGCGGCCACCTACGAACGCTGGGCTCTATTCACCTGGGAAAATACTGCTATCGCGCTCGTTTTGGCCTTCGTCCTTTACGACCTTGCCTATTACTGGGTACATAGAGTTGGCCATGTTATGAACATATCTTGGGCGAGCCATGTGATTCACCATTCCAGTGAGGAATACAACCTCACCACAGCCCTCAGACAGACCAGCGTACCCAATGTCATCGGCTGGGTTTTTTACATACCTCTAGCGCTCCTAGGGTTTCCCCCTTGGATTCTACTCACCGTTGCCTCATTCAACCTGCTCTACCAGTTCTGGGTTCACACGCAGGTCATTAGGCGCATGCCAGAATGGTATGAAGCCCTCTTCGTGACACCCAGCAATCATCGAGTTCACCATGCAAAAAACAAGTGTTACGTGGACAAAAACTACGGCGGTGTTTTCATTCTCTGGGATCGGATATTCGGTACTTTCCAGCCGGAACTAGACGAAGAAAAAGTCGTGTTCGGTATTTCAACTCAACTGGCCAGTTGGAATCCAATCTGGGGTAACCTGCATATTCTTTTTCAACAATTTAAAGATGCTTGGCATACACACAGTATCGTTGACAAACTCACCCTCTGGTTCCGCCGTACCGGTTATCGCCCTCAGGATGTTGAACAACGATTCCCTATTACAAAGTCCAACGAAGCCGGTGACAAATACGATGTCTCCCTTCCTTCGGCCGTTAAAGGCTACTTGATCTTACAGCTTACGTTGCTAATTGGTGGTGTCTCTGGCTTTATGTACTTAGGGCCAGGATTGAACTCAGGTGACATCGCATTGATTGGCACAACCCTCGCGTTTGCTTTGCTATCACAAGGCTTTGTGCAAGAACAAAAGAGTTATGCGTGGTTTACAGAGACCAGCAAGCTGGCACTCCAAGCGGTTTGTTGTTTTCAATATATAGAAGACCCTTTGCTTCTGAATGTCAGTTTGCTGGCATTATTAGGGTCTTTTGTGTTTGTGATATACAGGGCTTTTGACACCTTATTCAACACTCAGCCCCAGAATCAATAAAAAAAGCCCCAGCATGCTGGGGCGAAGGTTTTAGGGTTAATGCACGGGTTAATAAATCCTATGTAAACTTAGTGATTCACCACTTTTTTAAACACCGTTTCACTGGGTTCATTTTGCACCATTAAACTTAACACTTCCCTTTGCACTCGAGACGAATTTTCGAGTGCGTATTTGGCCACGGTACTGGCCTCATTTAAGTCCATACCCAGTACAGCATCGCCATCTGCGTTCACTGACTCGTAAACCCAGTTCGACTCGTTGGCGTAATATTCCAGCGCTTGACGCATCACCAATTTTTCAGGATCTGCTTCCATGATCCGCTTCAATAATTCTGCAATCGTTTGCGAGTCTGCATCATCAAAATCAGGATGATCGCTAACAAACAACGCAAATGCCTCAAGTAGTCGTTTCATGATCCTAGTTCCGAATGGGGTAGTTCGTTTTATAGTCTAACTAGGGTTAAAAAGATTGCTGTAGGATATTCGCCATAGCATTAGGTTGATTGTTTATATGAAATCCTCTTTGAATATCTTTCAACAATAACCCAACCCCATGGCATCATAGAGGCAACCGCAGGACAGATTGATCCAGCCGTCAGAAAACAATATTAGTGCTTTGGATAGCCTGTAATATTTCGAATTGCACGATACATGGGCTGTAACCGCTTGTACATTTTAAGGTAAACCTGTTTGTACAACTGATCGTATAATCGAGTGGTCTGATAGTCAGGCTCGAACACCTGCCCAACACGGGTCATATGGTCAATCGCCGTATCATAATCCGCGTATTCTCCCAAGCCGACTGCAACGTTAATCGCCGCCCCTAACCCTGAGGTTTCGTAGGTACTGGGTCGCTCAGCCGGGAGGCCAAATATATCTGCCGTCAATTGCATGGCCGCATCACTCTGACTACCACCACCACTCACGCGTAGCTTGGTGATTTTCACACCGCTGCGCTTTTCAATGCGTTCCTTGCCTTCTCTTAACCCATAGGCCAGACCTTCAAGAATCGATCGATACAGGTGTGCACGAGTATGAACATCACCAAAACCAATCACAGCCCCTTTTGCCTCTGGACCAGGAACACGAGTTCCTGGCGACCAATAGGGCTGTAACATCAAACCCATGGACCCTGCCGGCACCGAATTTACCAACTGATCAAATAAACTTTCTGCACTCACACCCTTTTCTTTAGCCAGCTGCTGCTCCCTCAAACCAAATTGTTTTTTAAACCAACTCACCATCCAAAAGCCGCGATAAATCATGACCTCAGTGTTGTAAGCATCTGGTATCGCTGCTGGGTAAGGCGGTATAAACAGAATGGGCTCAACGTATTTTTTGGTCGTTGTATTAATGGTCGCCGTGGTGCCATAGCTTAAACAGGCAACATGGGGATCTACACCACCACTGCCGATGACTTCACAGGCTTTATCCGAAGCAGCTGCAATCAATGGCAAGCCAGCAGGCAGCCCTAGGTGCTTTGCCGCCTCAGGTGTGAGCGCCCCGAGAGGCTCTCCGGGTTTAACTAATTCTGGGAGCATACTGTCGGGCATATCGACCACTTGCCACTTCCAGTCGGATTTAGGGGCCCATTTATGACTCTTATAATCAAACGGCAAATACCCGACCGTGCACCCCACTGAGTCTTTGTACTCTCCCGTTAGGCGATACGTGAGGTAACCACTCAGCAACAGGAATTTATGGGTTCTGCGCCATACATCCGGCTGATTTTGCGCCAGCCAAGGTGCTTGAGCTTTGCGCTGAAAACCTTCAATAACCGGCCTTAGTCGCAGCAGCTTAAATAGAAGCCCCCACAAACCTGAAATGGGCTTTTCGATTTCTGCCTGACGCTGATCTAACCAGGTAATGGCCGGGCGTAATGGATTCCCCTCTTTGTCGAGGTTGATTACGGTTCCTCTTTGGGTGGTTAACCCGACGCCAATGACATCTGAGGGACTAATATCGGTTTGAGACCAAAGTTGCTGACACGCTTCACCGAGTGAGCGCCAGTAATAATCTGGATCTTGTTCTGCCCATCCTGGGTGCTTTGAGAAATAAGGTTCGATTTCTACCTTTCCCTTGGCAGCCAACTCCCCCTTTAAATTAAACAGCAGTGCTCGCACACTCTGAGTGCCATTATCAATGGACAATATGTATTTTTCTTGCATAGTGCTTCTGTCGCTCAGGCGGCGATTGTTATTGTTATGAGGTTTTTATACTTGTTTGGGCAAACTATAAAATTGATTCCAAATGGTCTTATAACGCTGCCATTCTCCTTCGAATTGCGCATCGGTCCAACCTAACTCTTCTTGACAGAGTTGCGCGATATGACCCTTAATCGATTCACCACCCTCTCGATAAAAGAGGCCAATTCGAGTTCGCCTTAGTAAGGCATCGTCCAAATGAACGACCATTTCGTTTCTTAGTGCATGACGTAACTGAGCCCAGTAGGTCTTAGTGCCCGGCACCAATGCCCAACCGTCTTGCTCTGCGCATTGAGCTAACGATTCAATGTCGTGCCCATAAAAGCCTATTAGCCTGCGTTGCCATTCTTTTGCTAGATCTGACAACGTGTTTGGCATGGTATCTACAGGTTTAAAGATTGATTGATCATGGTCACGATAGTCCAGCGAAGGAATGTAAACTTGGGCCGCTTTCAAAACGTCCAAAGCAATCAAGCGAAATGTTGTTAACTTACCCCCGCTTACGGTGATCAAACCATTGTCATCCCATATGGAATGATCTCGTTTTTCAGCCGAAGGATTTAACGTTCCGCTGGATACAATAGGCCGAACACCGGCAAAGGTAGAAACAACATCCGATTCGGTTAACCGAATTGAGGGGAATAGCGCGTTGGCTGCATCCAATAAGTAATCTACTTCTTGCTGATGAATATGCGGTTCAATCATGTCCAGATCGGGGTTGTCGAGATCAGTCGTTCCAACCACCGTCATGCCTTCCCAAGGGTAAATGAACATGGAGCGCCCGTCTGTGGGATGCTTGAGAGTTAAAGATTGGGAAATGGGGAAGCGCCAGCTGGGCACCACAAGGTGACTGCCCCTTAACGGCCGAATTTTGGCTTCTTCACCCAAGGCCTTTCTAAACCGGTCGGCCCACGCGCCAGTGGCACTGACAATGACATCCGCATTGGCGTTAAACGTTTGTCCATCCTCAAGCATCACTTTAACCGTATCAACTCGAGACTCGGACTGATATACAGATTCTACCTTGGCGTAGTTTAAAACCACTGCACCGTCTTCTACCGCTTCTTTTAGCACTCTAACCACGAGTCTGCTGTCATCAGTCACGGCATCGGCGAAGCGTGTCGTGCCAACCAAGCCTTCCAGCTTTAGGGCCGGTATCTGATACTGAGACTCTTCCTTTGCAAGATAATGGCGATAGCGGCGACCCGCAAATTTATCGTAGAAGGCCAATAACGCGTTGAACACAAACGGGGTAGGAAACTGCCCTTTATAGTGGGCCCATTGATAAGGTAACAGTTCAACTAACCCTGGTGCTTCATTAAGTAGTCGTTCTCGTTCTTTTACGCTATGACTGGTTAAGCGAAAGTTACCTGAAGCCAAATAGCGTAACCCTCCATGTACCATTTTTGATGAACGACTTGAGGTACCCCAAGAAAAATCGCGCTGCTCCAAAACCAAAACACGAAGGCCTTGGCGGGCAGCTTCCCGCGCCACTCCCGCCCCCGTGATACCGCCACCAATGACAATCATGTCCCACTTTCCGGCAGACTGAATCTCATTGATTAATGCTTCTCGCCCACTTAACTGCCAAGCGTTCATGAGTACTTCCCTTTTTTCGCGACAACTAGTCTTGATTTTTACCTAGCAAGGTACCTGGATTTAATAACTGCTTAGGATCAAAAAACTGAACCATACTCTCTAATGATTTCATTCCAAGCGCACCCTTTTCTTTCACCAAATACGGCGCGTGATCCTTGCCCACACCATGCTGATGGCTAATCGTTGCCTTACCATTAGCAACAGATTCACTGGCTGCATGTTTAATCTTCTTCCAACGCTCTAGCGTTTCAGAATAAGAGTCGGCGTTTGGAAAAACATAGGTTGTATAAATACTGCAACCTTGGGCATACATATGGGACAAGTGTGTGTAAACGTGCGGGGTAATGCCCTCGTCCTTCACCGCTTGCCTCACTGCCTCTTCCATAGCATTCATCTGATCGGTGACATTATCCCAATCCGTGGCGGTTTCAAATGTGTCCACCGCATAGCCCGCTAGCCATAGATTTTCACGCAGGTACGGGAACTTAAAGCGATTCTCGGCCCACTTCTTACCCATCATGGCTGGCCCCTTCACTCCGCCAAATTGTTTTAATATCTTTTGCGCTTGCTTGAATGAGGCCTTGTTTTGGGCTTTTTGCCCAGTAATGCCAAAGGTCAGTAAGCATTTTCCATTACTCACGCCGCGGAACGCTAGGTATTTCTCAAGCAAGGCGATTTGCTTTTCATGACCCGCTAATTTCAACTGAGTCTCGGTTTCTAACGCATTTGAAACACGTAACATAGATAACGGCACTTTACTCTGCACAAGGCTTCTAACAGCGTTTTTCGCCTGTTCAAAGCTAGGAAGAAATACCGCATAAAAGGTTTCTTGCTCAGGTAAGGGGGTTACCCGTACTTTTACTTCGGTAATAATCCCCATTCGACCTTCGCTGCCCATAACCACTTCCCGTAAATCTGGCCCGGCCGATGAAGCAGGAATAGTTGGGATCGTTAAACGCCCCTCTGGCGTCACCATGACGCCACCAGCAAACAGGCTTTCAATACGTCCGTATCGAAGCGATTGCTGCCCACTTGAACGACTAGCGACCCAGCCCCCCAAAGTAGAAAGTTCCCAAGACTGAGGGAAATGCCCCAACGTATAGCCTTTGGCTCTCAACTGAGCTTCTACCTGAGGACCCGGAACACCTGCACCAAAGGTAGCAATTTGGCTTTCTTGATTGATGTCGAGAAGATGAGTCATCTTTGACATAGAAATGGTCAATACCGGCTTGTCAGATTGCAGGGGATTAATGTGCCCAGCCACACTGGTGCCACCACCGTACGGAATCACCTCAATGTTTTGCTCGTAGGCAAACGCTATTAGCGCCTCGACTTGCTCGGTCGACTCTGGATACGCGACGCCGTCTGGAAACACACCAAAATCACCGCTACGCATAGCCAACCAATCCGGTAGGCTCTGACCTCGAGCGTGGCGAACTCTGTCTTCCTTTGCTGTTACAATCAACGGGTGCTGTGGCAGGCGTGTTTCTGGGACTTGCTGGCATACGAAGTCTAAAGAAGCATCTTCTAATCTAGGGCCCGGTGTTACTTTTGACTCAAGGTAAGCCATTCCCCCCATTGGGGTTTCCATGGAAAAACTATCATCACCCCAACCATTCCAACGTCGCATACGAATTCCTCAATCTCAAACTTTTTAACCAAGACAAATGGACTCTGTTGCCCTGTATCGCTATGATGGCCATATTAAACTTGGCTCGTTTGGATACACTGACCAAAAATGCCAATGGTGACTCAAATTACGTCATAACAATAAAAACAATATGAATCAGCTCGGTTACGCATCCTCACCCGCCGTTTTGCAGTATTTAAAGGCGGCTAACGATTACGGCTTACAGCCGGAACACGTCTTGGCAGAAACAGGCGCCAGCCAAGACATCCTCCACAATAATGTGAAACGCATCAGTGGAGAAGAGTTTCAGAAAATTATTGCTTATTTAATTGAAAGAACCGATGACCCTTGCTTTGGTTTAAAAAGTGCGCGCTATGTTCAGGCGGGATCCTACAGCGTATTAGGTTACATGGTGATGAACTGTAAAAGCTTGCGTGAAGCCATGGAAAAAACCCCACTTTACGAGCGATTAGTAGGTGACATGGGGGTCACAGAAGTTAAGCACCTCGCCAACGGCGATACCGAAATGCGTTGGATATGTAACTACCCTGATCCAAAAGTACGTCCTCATATGATTGCTAATGTACTAGGCTCTTGGATCAATTTCGCGCGTTTTCTTGTAGATCGACCTGATGGCAACCCTAGGCAAATCTGGTTTGAGTTCGATAAACCAAATACCCATAGCATGCTTCAATTCCAATCCATGTTTAAGTGTCCCATCCGTTTCAATGCACCATATAACTGTTTGATTATCGACGACTACCTTCTCAACTTGCCCATGCGTCAACCTGACGAGCAGCTGTTAAAAACGCTTGAGAACCATGCCGATATTTTGATGGCAGACATCAGCGACAAACAGCCACTACCCATGCAAACAAAAAATGTGATTAGAGGATTGCTGTTAGAAGGGGTGCCTAGAAAAGAGATGGTAGCCAAACGCCTAGGACTCACCGAACGGACATTTCAGCGAAAACTTCAGCAATTCGATTGCAGCTATCAGCAGTTGTTAGACGAAATTCGGTTAGAGCAAGCGAAAGAGCTGTTAACGCAAACCGAGCTTCCGGTGCAAGAAATTGCTATACGCTTAGGCTTTAGTGAACCAAGATCTTTTCATCGTAGCTTTAAGAAATGGCTTGGTAATACACCGGGTGATTATCGAGATCAATATAAAGGTAAGTCTGAGGGGACTGCTAAGGGTGAGGGTTAAGCCAATGGGTCAATTTTGAAAAGAGTTGCGCCTGATCCACTGGCTTAGTCACAAAGTCGTTCATGCCTGCGCCTAACGCTTTGTTTTTTTCATCATCACCGCTATTGGCGGTCAGTGCGACCACCATGAGGTTACCATATCCCATTTCTCGTATTTTTTTAACCGCTGACAAGCCATCGAGCACAGGCATTTGTATATCCATTAGGACTAGGTCGTAATCCTTGGTTTCGATGCTAGCCACAGCCGCTTGCCCATCATTTACGATATCCAGCTGAGCGCGGGTCTCCGACAGTAGCTCCTCAATCACCATCTGATTTAAAGGATTATCTTCTGCAATTAAGATGCGTTTATTGGACAGGTCTGGCGCAAGAACCGTGTCTTGTTTCGGTGCGATACCTGCATCTGTTACGACCATGGGCAGTCGAACCGAAAAGGTCGTGCCCTTTGTTTTTTGACTAATGACTTGAATTTCGCCCCCCATCAGTTGGGTTAGCGAATGGCAAATAGACAAACCTAAACCGGTTCCACCGTATTGCCGTGTCGTAGAGATATCTTCTTGGGTAAATGGGTCGAACAGATTCTCTAGCTTACTTTGATCGATACCCACGCCGGTATCGGTTACCGATAACACGAACCACTCCCCATCCGTGTCGAGAGACACCTCTACAGAGCCATTTTCCGTGAATTTAATCGCGTTGCTGACTAAGTTCGTCAGTATTTGCTTTATTCTTGTGGCATCTCCTAATACCTGGTCGGGTACATTCTCAGTCCAGCTACTGGTCAACGACAAAGATTTACCCTCGGCTTGTTCTAGATACATTTTAACAATCTGATCAACGAGGTGTTTAATATCAACAGGTAGGCGCTCCAACTGAACCTTATCCGCTTCGAGTTTTGAATAGTCCAGAATGTCATTCACTATTTGTAACAAATGATGCGAAGAACCATGTATATTCGAAATATATTTGGATATTTTATCTTGATCTGTGCTCTTTACAGCTAGTTGGCTTAAGCCAACAATGGCATTCAAAGGCGTTCTAATCTCATGACTCATGTTGGCTAAGAATAATGCTTTCGCTTGCGCTAATGATTCTGCCCCCTTTCTCGCTTGCTCTAACTGATCTTGTTTAAACTTTGATTCTGAAACATCATGCCATTGAACCAGTATAGGAGTATGACCGGGCTCCCCCAACCTGGCTAAAAAGACATCCACGTACAAAGGATGACCATTAATATCCTTATGCTCAAAGTTGTGTGTAAGGGAAATACCATCATCGCTTTCGTTTACGTTCCGGTTTGCCTGCTTTACAACATCGACACTCAAGCGCCCATCACTTTGCCTTTCTGGAGTAAAGTCTCTTATTAATCTCAGTCCAATCAGGTCAGCCTTAGTGCTAACACCAATCATATCAACCGCGGCCTGATTGCAATTTGATATGGCACCATCGACTCCGAGAACAAAGTAGGCATCTTTAGACACGGTAAATACTGCATCGTAGATATTTCTTGATTCGCGCTCTTCTGTGATGTCCCTTGCGACACCCAACACCCCTTCCACACGCCCGTCTTTTCCAATCACGGGTAGCTTAACAAAGTCGTAAAGTCGTTGGCGCCCACTGGCAAACGCCAAATACATTTCTTTATGATAGGTTTGTTTGGTCTTTAATATCGATAGATCTTCTTGCCTGAACTGTTCAGCCATCACCTTTGAGAATAAATCGGTATCTTTCTTTCCAATGATGTCTCTTTCAGTCAGGCCCAACCACTCTTCAAAGTAACCATTGCAGATCACGTATAATCCATCAGTATCAAGATAGTCCTTATAAAAAATCATATCCGGGCTAAAGTCGATCAAACTTTTCAGTCGGTTTGCTAATGTCGTAGACTTTTGTTTTTCCCGATTCGACGCAGCAAGGGCTTCTTTAAATTCGGTAATGTGTTGGTAACTTCCCAATACACCGATCACATTCCCCCCACTGTCTTTTAACGGTATTTTCTGTGATTTCACCCATTGAACGCCGCGACGGGCCGACTCGAACTTTATTTCACCTGAAAACTGCCCGACACCCCCATTCATCACGTCTAGGTCATCTTTTCGATACAGCTCAGCCAAGTTCGCCCAGGGCATATCGCTGTCTTTTTTTCCTTTTATTTCTTCAACACTATTTAACCGGCAATCTTCAAGGAAGGACTGGTTCCCCCCAATAAACCTAGACTCTTTATCTTTCCAATAGATCTTGATCGGTACTAAGTTTAGTATCGTATTCAACAGAGATTGTGTTTCTAGTAGCTGGGTCTTTTCAGAAACCAATAGGGATTCACGGCCTCGTTTTCTCCAACTTAAGAACCCGAAAATTAAAATAACCCCCACTAACACGATACTAAAGTACAACAAAATACGCTTTGAGCTTTTTAATTGGTTCTGCTGAAGCTTCTCATAGTCAAAGATAAATTTAGGACTCAAATCCTGTGTTTCCACCACGCCAATTTCATACAAATAACTCTGAATCTTTTTCCATCGTTCATAATTGGAGTGCCCCAGCTGGGTAATGGGATAATTGGTCAATATTCGAATTTCATCGGCGCTGAGTATGTTGTATTCAAAATTGTCTTTGTAAATAAAAACGCGATTCAACTTTTGATCGATCATACGAGCGATTTCGTTTGGATGATCTAATGCATACTGCCACCCCTTCATTGAGGCTTTACGAAATGCCTCTACAAACTGAGGTTCCTGCGTTGCTAACAATTCGCGGGTATATAGAACATCACCGTAAAATTGGATGCCAAAATGCTCAGACTTCAGCTCGCGCACCTTCAGGTCTTTTTCCTTGGCCGCCCATTTAGCTGATACCCCATAAGTGATAACCACCGGGCAACTATTGTCGATTAAAGACTCCAATCCAAATTTAAACTCTCCCCAGTTTACCCCTTCAAGCTGAAATCCTTCTTTCAAAAAGAGCGTCTTTAGCTCCATCTCACCAAAATCATGAGTCGTTCCAATACAAGACTGGTAAAGATCGGCTACGGAGAATATGTCGCTTTGATCAAGGACAACAAAGCTGAACGGACTGCGTTGATAAAGACTAGAAAGTAGGACAAAAGGATATCCAGCGTCGACATATTGAAGCAGATCTGGCCCCCCTATCGCGAAATCGGCCCGCCCCTCGGCTAGTTCGATATGGACGGTCTTCAGGCTTTTGTCGGGGTTAACCCTGGGTGTAAAGGTCACATCTAAGCCTTCTTCGGCATAGAACCCTTTCCATTGTGCTGCGTAGTAACCCGCAAACTGAAACTGGTGATCCCACTTCAACTGCAAATTCACTGAACGGAGGGCATCCTCAGCAAAAGCGCCTGAACACAGCAGTATCAGTAGCGTAGTTAAAGGGAATTTAGAATACATAGACCTAGGCTCAAGCTATATCTTAAGCCTAGACGAGGATTGACCGTAAACAACGGTTATAACGTGTGGGTTGGCCTGTCTGAGGTCAAAGCCCCTGCCAAGTGGGTTTCAATTTTATTTCTAGCAACATTGTCTTCAGCGAACTGAACCCCAACACCCGCCGCTTTATTGCCTTGCGCTCCTTTAGGGGTGATCCAGATGACCTTACCCGCCACTGGGATCTTTTCAGGCTCATCCATTAGGTTTAGCAGCATGAATACTTCATCACCCATGGCGTAATTCTTATTCGTAGGAATAAAAAGGCCGCCATTCTTGATAAATGGCATATAAGCAGCGTATAAGACCGCTTTATCTTTAATGGTTAATGACAGTATGCCGTTACCCGGACCGAACTTAGGAGGCATATTGGTACCTTATTCTTATCGTGATTCGATTAACCCCGAGCTTGCCCCATAAGGGCCAGCCAGTCAATTAACAGAGTCTCAATTAATAATTGTGGATTCGGGTTAGACTGGCTTCGAATGGCCTTAAGCGACTCAACCACCTTGCTCACCAAGCCCTGTAACGAACCATACGCCGTTTTTTGCCCCACCATTTTGCTCATATCGGCTAGGTCAGGCATGGCCAGTTCTGACATCCCTGCTTGCTGCTTTTGTGCATCCAACAGAAGCTCATAAAACCACTGCAATAGATTCTGTTGATCCCAGGTTTTCCATACCGCCAAAACCTCTGTCCATGCTGCCCCCCCTTTAGCCAAATCGCGCAACGATTGGCAGAACTGCATGTACTGAACATGGATGTCCTGCTCGACCATATCCAGCGCTTTAAGTGGTGCGCCTTTTGCTAAACGCAAAAGATTGTCGAGACCTGGCTCCTCAGAATTTTGCTGCAACCATGCGAGACCCTGCTGCCATGAAGGTGGATAGAGCGCACTTTGCTGGCACCGGCTCTTAATCGTAGCCAATAGGCTACTTGGTTGATGGCTGTAGAGTAATAGAGTTACATTCTTGCTGGGCTCCTCTAGACTCTTTAACAAGGCGTTCGACGCATTGATATTCATGGCCTCGGCTGGTCCCAGCAGTACGACTTTATGCTTTGATTTTTGCGGGGTCGTATTGACGAAATCCGTCACGCGACGAATTTGCTCAATTTTAATCTGTTTACCTTTTTCTTCAGGCTCAACCATCAATAGATCAGGGTGAGAACCCGCATTAAAAAGAGAGCACTGCGCACATTGACCGCAAGGTTTCTCTTGGCCATCACACAGTAGGAACTGCGACATCTCACGCAGTAAGAGTCGCTTACCCGTGCCCTCTTGCCCCACTAATAAAATAGCGTGGCCTAACCGCCCCTGCTGTGCCTGCTGCGTGAGTCGCCCCCAAACATCGGAAGTCCATGGTAAAGCGGATGCTACTTTCATCGTATTAGACCCTATTTACCAAGCGATCCACGATCTCGCCCAACTGTGATTGAACATCGTCCAAAGGCATCGCCGCATCGACTACCGCAAATCGAGAGAATGACCTGGCTCGCTGTAAGAAGGTCTCTCGAACTCGATTAAAGAATACTAAATCTTCCGCTTCAATCCGATCAGCCGCCCCTCTTTTGGCCGCCCTAGCTCGGCCTACTTCGACAGGGGCGTCTAATAACACCGTCAAATCAGGCTGAAACGCCTCATGAACCAATAATTCAAGCCCTTCGATCCATTCACCATTCAGCTGACGTCCGCCCCCTTGATAGGCGTAGGTAGAATCCGTAAAACGATCACAAATAACCCAAATACCTTGCGCTAATGCCGGCTTAATTTTCGTTTCGATGTGCTGCGCCCTAGAGGCAAACATCATCAACAACTCCGCTTTGTCATTCACACTATCACCATGGAGCAATAGGTTTCTTAATGACTCACCCAGTGGTGTTCCACCGGGCTCTCGGGTGACGAGTGTTTCAATACCGAAAAGCTTTAAGCGCTCACAAATGAAATCAATATTCGTGGATTTTCCGACACCCTCGATACCTTCAACGGTTATAAACTTCCCGAGACTCATTTTATTTGCTCCGGCGTTGAACGGTAATCCTCATTTCTTCTGCGAATTTGATACTCCCTCACCGCCTCATTATGTTCTTTGAGCGTGGCCGAAAAATAATGTCTACCATCACCCATGGCGACAAAAAAGAGTTCATCGCCTTCGGCAGGGTGCAACGCCGCATGAATGGCTTCTCTTCCCACCATGGCAATCGGAGTCGGCGGCAACCCTTTCATTCTGTATGTGTTATAGGCCGTTTTTTCTCTTAAATGGCTTCGGCGAATATTTCCCTTGTAACGTTCACCCAGTCCGTAAATAACGGTCGGGTCCGTTTCTAGCCTCATATTTTTATTGAGACGTCGAACAAAAACTCCGGCTATTCGATCTCGCTCATCCGGCACTGCCGTTTCTTTTTCAACAATGGAGGCCATAATTAAAGCTTCATAGGGGCTGTTATAGGGTAAGCCTTCTTCGCGCTTCTGCCACTCTTGTGCCAAGACCGACTCTAGTTTTACTTGAGCTCTGACTAAAATTTCTGACGCTCGCGTGTTCTTATCAAAGAGGTAGGTGTCTGGATAAAAACGCCCTTCAGGATGACCTTCTAGACCTAAAAAAGGCATTAGCTCATCAATATCGCTGGGCAAATCCTGAATTAAATTTGGGTTCTCGGCTAGGCGACTCAGCGTTTCTCGAATATTAAAGCCTTCGACCAATGTGATCTTGTATTGAATGGTTTTACCCGCTACCAACAACTTAAGAACATCGAGCGCTTCCATCTCAGGGGTCAATTGATAGGTACCGGCCTTAGCCCGTCTTGCATCACCTGTTAACTTTGAAATCAACATCACAAAACGACTGTCTACCAATACGCCCTGTTTTTCTAATCCAACAAAAAATGAAGACAATGGCTGCCCTTTCTTGTAAGACACTTCTATAGGTGACTCTATATTTAATGGACGGCTTAATTGATAAACGCCATAAAGCGCGAACGCAAATACCCAAAACACCAGCATGGTAAACATTAAACCCACGCGTTTATTCATTGATCACTCCATATTCCAAGCGTGCATCAGAGCACGTGTTCGTACCCCAATCGTATATTCTTTATCTTCCAAATGCCTAATCGGCACGATTCCCATAAGGCTATTGCATACAAAACCGGCAGAGTAACGCTCCAGGCTAGACGCCTCAATATCTATTTCTGTCACTGGCCAAGCGTTTTTTTCCGCATGATCAATCACCCAGTTTCGAGCAATACCATCAATACCAGAAAACGTTAATCTCGGGGTAACTAAAGTACCCTCTTCTTCAAAGAAGAGATTAGTCATGGTGCCTTCGATCACATGACCAAAATCATTCAACATAAGTTTTTCAAAATACGGGGCGTCTACCCCTTGTCTTGCCATTACATTTTCTAGCCGATTAAGGGTTTTCAAACCTGCTAGATTAGAATTAATTGAACATCGAACAGACGACAATCCAACCGTGACCCCATGCTCGTATAACGCCTCTGGCCATGCGTGATATTCACTTAACGTCAGCCAAACATTGACGTCCAGCTCGTCTGAATAGCCATAACCTCTGGCTGATGTCCCCCTCGATATCATGGCTTTTATCACACCATCTGAGGCTGAGGCGGCTGCGACAATATCTTCGATAAACTGCCTAAATTCGGACTCAAAATGGGGTTGCACAGGAATATCAAGACGCATCATGGACGTCTGTAGACGCATGATATGCCTTTCAAGGTGGCGAATCTGCCCATTCAGCAACGCCATGGTTTCAAATACACCATCGCCAAACTGAGTGGCACGATCTAAACCGTCTAACTCACCTAAAACATGACCGTTTTTAAGCACCCACATGGTTATTTGAATCTCGCAAAAATCAGACTGCCATTGGTCCCACCAAAACCAAAGGAATTACTCAGAACAAAATCGCCGCTAAAGTCTCTCGCTTGATTAGGTACGTAATCTAAACGACAGTTTTCATCAACCTGCTGCAAATTAATGGTAGGCGGTACCACTTTTTCTGTTAGCGCTAAGATGGAGAAGATACTCTCGATGGCTCCGGCCGCCCCCAACAAATGCCCTGTCATTGATTTTGTTGAAGACACCCAAACCTCAGACCCAAGAGTCGATTCGATGGCGATACTTTCGGCAACGTCACCTGCGGGCGTGGAGGTTCCATGTGCGTTAACGTAACCAATTTGTTCTGAATTAAGAGCAGCGTCTTTGAGTGCATTCGCCATGGCTTTTGCTGCCCCCTCACCGTTTTCTGGAGGGCTCGTCATGTGAAATGCATCATCACTCATACCAAACCCCGCCACTTCGGCCAAAATATTAGCGCCTCGGGCCTTGGCAAACTCAAGCTCTTCTAGAATCAACACGCCAGCACCATCTCCTAGCACAAAGCCATCACGGTCTTTGTCCCATGGTCGAGAGGCCGCTTGAGGGTCTTCATTTCGAGTCGACATGGCTCTGGCGGCGCAAAAACCAGCCATTCCGCTGGGTGTACAGGCAGCCTCTGCGCCACCCACCACCATAACATCCGCATCGCCATAGGCTATGGTCCTAGCGCCATACCCTATATTGTGCGTGCCCGTGGTGCACGCAGTTGAAATGGCAATATTTGGGCCTGTGAAACCGTACTTCATGGCCACATGCCCTGAAATCATATTCACAATCGCTGCCGGTATATAGAACGGGCTAACCCTTCTAGGGCCAGTCTTAGCCATCACACCACTGTTGTGTTCAATCGTCCCTAAGCCCCCTATTCCCGACCCTAGGGCACAACCGACTCGATCCAAATCGAGCGGTCCGTCCATTAAGCCTGAGTGAGAGATAGCTTCTTGCGCTGCCGCTAAGCCGTAATGGATAAACACATCCATCTTTTTGGCTTCTTTGGGTGGCAAAACGCCTTCGAGAGAGAAATTCTGAACGGTGCCCGCAAACTGGGTGTTTAAGGCAGAGGGATCAAAATGTGTGATGGGGCGAATACCGCTTAGGCCAGCGACCAAAGCAGACCAAGTGGACAGCACATCGTTCCCTAGTGGGGTTATCGCCCCTAGCCCTGTTACAACTACCCGCCTCTTGGACATATACGCTCCTTAAATCACCACAAACAAAAAAGCCGCCATCTAAAAGGGCGGCTTTCTTCTCTCAGATCAGATTAAAGGTGATCTGAAATGTAATCGATGGCTTCTTGAACAGTAGTCAACTTTTCAGCATCTTCGTCTGGAATTTCAGTTTCAAACTCTTCTTCCAGCGCCATTACCAATTCAACTGTGTCTAAAGAGTCTGCACCTAGATCTTCAACAAAACGTGCTGTTGGTTTAGCTTCGTCTTCTTTAACGCCTAGTTGTTCGCAAACAACCTTCTTTACGCGTTCTTCAATGCTGCTCATAATTTATCCTGTTTATTATCTAGAGCCCGATGCCCTAACTGTCTTGTCAAAAAATTGCGGACATTATACCCCTGTTTTTTCTTGGGTAAACCACAAATAAGGGCGGGGTTGCACGGGGATTTTTGCCATTACTGCCGGCAAAATCAAGCCTAATGTCGCAAATTGATAACAAATCACAGTTTTTGGCCTGATTTCCCCTGTTCACCCCACTAACCCATGTTAAGACCACCGTTCACATGGAGTACTTGACCCGTCACATAGGCTGCTCCGTCTGACGCCAAAAATGCCACCGCTTTCGCCACTTCTTCTGGTTCACCGTAGCGCCCCATGGGGATATTCGCCATCATGGCAGCTTTTTGATCTTCTGTTAGCTCGTCTGTCATATCGGTCGCGATAAACCCTGGCGCAACGGCATTCACGGTAATGTTGCGACTGCCCAACTCGTAAGCCAATGAGCGTGTCATTCCCTCAACCCCAGCTTTACTGGCACAGTAGTTTGCCTGACCAGGATTACCCATAGACCCAACTACCGAACTGATATTAATGACACGGCCAAAGCGCTGCTTCATCATGGGTTTCAGAAACCCTCGAATCAGACGAAATGAGCCCGTCAGATTGGTATCGATCACAGATTGCCAATCCTCGTCCTTCATTCGCAGTGCTAAACCGTCTTTCGTGATCCCCGCGTTATTTACCAACACAGATATCGCCCCAATGGCCGATACGCGCTCGACGAAACTCGTTACACTATCTGCCTCAGCCACGTTTAACTCAAGGCCTTGACCGTGATCACCCAAATAGTCTGAAATGGCGAGAGCACCAGATTCTGACGTAGCCGTTCCAACGACATAATGACCAGAAGCAGCTAACTCTAATGCAATGGCTTTCCCGATACCTCGACTCGCTCCGGTCACAACCGCTATTGACTTACTCATAAACACCTCAATGGATGGACTAAGCTAGCGCCTCTATGTCGGACACCCCATTGATGTTCGAACACGTCAATTGCTTTGCGATTCGCTTATTTAGTCCAGTTAATACTTTACCAGGACCTACTTCTACCAGATTCTCAACACCATTGTCAGCTAGTTGCGCCACGGCTTGAGTCCATCTTACTGGGCTTGCGATCTGCTTCACTAGATTCTCTCGAATTTGATCAGGGTCCGTCACAAATTCATTGCTCGCATTCTGCAAAACCGGAACGTTCGGCGCAGCCACTTCAAATCCAGCCAAGTACTCTGCAAATTGATCAGCTGCTGGCGACATTAACGCACTATGAAAAGGCCCACTAACCGGCAACAACATCGCTCGTCGTGCTCCCTGTTCTTTACACGCTGCCACTGCCCTTTCAACCGCCTCTTTGTTTCCAGCGATCACTAACTGACCTGGGCTGTTGTAGTTTGCGGCTTGAACAACCTGGCCCTGGGCTTGCCCTGCACAGATTTCTTCAACCACTTGATCATCCATACCCAAAATGGCGGCCATTGCCCCTACGCCATCTGGTACAGCAATTTGCATTAGCTCACCGCGACGACGCACTAGCTTGAGTGCGTCTTCATAGCTTAGCGCACCAGCACAAACTAATGCAGAATACTCGCCAAGGCTATGCCCCGCCATCACATCTGCCGAAATCTTACCCTCAAGCGCACGCCATAAAGCCACCTCGACTGCGACTAAAGCCGGTTGTGTATTGTTGGTACTATTTAATGATTCAGCAGGGCCAGTTAGAATCATTTTCTGAATATCGAAACCCAAAACATCATTGGCAATATCCAATGCCTGCTTTGCTTCGGAAAACTGCTCCACCACATCGGCGATCATGCCAACGCTCTGCGAGCCTTGGCCAGGAAAAACCACTGCGTTCTTATACATTTTAGGGTTCTCTGCAAGGTAATGTTAAAAAAAGGTTCCGAAGAGTACCGCAACGAAGAACGACTTTCAAAGAGCCAAAGAGTATTGTTTTGTAATTTTTAAAGGAAGGGAATGGACGATCGAGATCGCCTTTTAAGAGCTAAATGACTTCTTGTTCTAATAAATCAGTAATCTGATCCATTAACTTATTTTTGGAAAGCTTGTAAGCACTTTCGATCGCAGTGGAAAACGCAGCTTCTTGCGATTTACCGTGGCTTTTTACAACAACTCCCTGCACACCCAGCAAGACACCGCCATTCTTCAAGTGGGGCTCAAAGGACATATACAGACGATCTAAAATCGGCGTCGCCATAAGGCCAACCATTTTAGTCAGCATGTTTTTCTTAAAAGCCTCTTTTATCGCCAAAGACACATACTTAACCAGACCTTCGCTTGCTTTTAACGCAATATTGCCAGCAAAACCGTTTGTCACGATGACATCCGCTAGACCTTTGTATAAATCATCACCTTCTACATAGCCGATGTAATTTACCGTTTCAGTCTCTTTTAAAACCGCATTCGCCAAACGTATTTCTTCATTGCCTTTAATTTCCTCACTGCCTATGTTCAGCAAGGCAACACTTGGATTCGCATTCAAACCAAGCGCTTTAGCAAAGGCACTGCCCATCAACGCAAACTGATGCAGGTTTTCAGAGTCGCATTCGACATTGGCCCCTAGATCCAGCACAACACTGAAGCCTCGAACAGTGGGCACCCGGCCAATCAAGGCAGGACGATCAATACCCAGCATGGTTTTTAATATGTATCGAGAGATTGCGACCAAAGCACCTGTATTTCCAGCGCTCACAACCGCCGATGCTGTTTGATCTCGAACGGAGTCAATCGCTAGCCGCATAGAGGAATGACGCTTTCTGATGGCCGACGAAGTACGCTCACCACTGGCGACATATTCTTCAGTGTGAACCACCTTCAGTCTAGAAGACGCGGCGACTTTGTTTAGATACGGATCAAGCTTGGCACGATTGCCATACAAAAGGATGTGAAGATCGGGGAATTTTTCAAGAGAGGAAATGACTGCGGGGACAGTCACGCGGGGACCGTGGTCCCCGCCCATTGCATCGATGGCAATGGTGACCATAATTAGCCGTTTACTTCAACAACTTTACGACCACGGTAGAAACCATCAGCAGTCACGTGGTGACGTACGTGAGTTTCACCTGTAGTTGGATCGATAGACAATGCACGAGTAGTTAGTGCATCGTGAGAACGACGCATGCCGCGACGTGAACGAGATTTTTTGCTCTTTTGAACAGCCATGAGGCTCTCCT
>Ga0255776_10000338_pt1 | contig 53503 bp, 53 predicted proteins | sample 071ome_19_FD_179974 | JGI IMG/M metagenome (GOLD analysis project Ga0255776, IMG submission 179974) | Coastal salt marsh microbial communities from the Groves Creek Marsh, Skidaway Island, Georgia - 071413AT metaG (version 2) | ecosystem: Environmental > Aquatic > Marine > Intertidal zone >...
TTACTTCCAGTAATGCTCTATATGTAGCGCGCACACATCATGCAGCCCTTACTTGCAGTGCATCAGCGATTGAGGCACGATGTTAACCACACGAAGAAAACTAGTGACGTTTTTGGGAAAAGTTAACGTGGCAAGGCCTATGGGAACGTGTCAACCAGACCAGTAGGCTTTCGGGCGTGTGGATTGTATGCAGCGCATTGCGCAAATACTGAGTTGGTTTTGATGCGATCAAAGCCAACCACAGCCACAGCGGCCACCACCTTCCCAACAAAAAACGCGCCCCAATGGGACGCGTTTCGAAACATCAAGCGTGACGTTAGATCAGGCAGCTTCGGCCTGATTGCGGCGTTCGCTTTCCTCGCGGCTCAGCGCAACAGAGGTGCGCACGCCAGAGGCAACAAATTTCATCAAGCCTTGAACAACGCGCTCGTTCGGGTCAATGCCCGCGCAGCTGAGCACTTCGCGCCCATCACGGGAGCGCGCCCAGCGCGCGATTTGCTCTGGGCCGTTGCCGAATTTCTTGTCATCGGCGATTGCATCATCCAGCGCGGCCAAAACAACGGCAGCAAACAGTTTGCGTGCGCGTTGACCTTGCTCGTAATTGAAGGCAGTGCCATCAACGAAATCTCGCATTTCGTCGTCCTTTTTATTTTTTGCTCTTGCGTTTTGCGGCGTGGGGCCCCTTATGCACATGTTCTAAGCGATTCTGGTATGCGAATATTGCATACCTCGTATGCGTTTTTTGCATGGAATCGCATTTAATGCTGCACGGCGCTTGTGTATTGCCACCCTGATATCGCCTAGATATAGGGAGCATTAATCAATCATCAAGGTTTGCTAGGGTTTACAATATGCCTAAAATCAACGGCAATGAAATTCGTCCCGGAAATGTTTTGGAACATAATGGTGGCCTCTGGGCCGCTGTAAAAGTGGATCACGTGAAGCCTGGTAAAGGCGGTGCTTTTGCTCAGGTCGAGATGCGCAATCTGCGCAATGGCAGCAAATTGAACGAGCGTTTCCGCTCTGCTGACAAGGTTGAACGCGTGCGTCTTGAACAAAAAGACCAGCAATTTCTCTATGAGCAAGATGGAATGTTGGTGTTCATGGACGCCGAAACCTATGAGCAGATCGAATTGCCTGCGGAACTGTTGGGCGACCGCCGCCCCTTCTTGCAAGATGGGATGACCATCGTGGTGGAATTCCATGAAAGCGAGGCGCTCAACGCAACCTTGCCTCAGAAAGTCACCTGCAAAGTTGTGGAAACAGAACCCGTGGTAAAGGGCCAAACAGCCGCGAATAGCTTTAAGCCCGCAATCCTCGACAACGGCGTAAAGGTTATGGTTCCGCCCTTTGTCGGCCAAGAGGAAATGATCATCGTCAACACCGAAACGATGGAATATTCCGAACGCGCCTAAACACGCACGCGGTCGGTCAGATCAAATGCCCTGCGCGATGCGTGGGGCATTTTTCGTTTGGCAGATCACTTTGACCAAGGGTTGTCGCCGCGCGTCTTGCGGGTCACCCGCGGCACACGGGTGACTGCGGGTGGCGCATTTTTGGGCCGACCCACAGCAGGAATACGGCTTTGGCCGAAGCGATATTGCGCCTCTTCATGGGGGGGAACCCCCGCGGTGCGCGCCCAAAAAGCCTGAGCGCCACGATTGATCCAAAACGGCAGCATCAATGCGAAGCCTGCGATAAACCCGCCCGCATGGGCCCAATAGGCCACACCGCCACCTGTGGCATCCATCGACAAACCATTAAACAGCTGCAGCCCAAACCATAGCCCCAACATGGCCCATGCGGGCACAGTGAAGATTTTGAAGAAAATGATGAAGATAAAAAGGATGTCGATCTTCGCGCGCGGGAATAACAGCAAATATCCCCCCATCACCCCAGCGATGGCCCCAGAGGCACCCACCATCGGCACTTGCGAAGCGGGGTTTGACAAAATTTGTCCAAACCCAGCTGCCAGCCCTGCGACAAGGTAAAAGGCCAAAAACCCAACATGCCCGAGCTGATCCTCTAGGTTATCGCCAAAAATCCATAAGAACAGCATATTGCCGATCAGGTGCATCCAGCCGCCATGCAGAAACATGGACGTAATCAAACTATGGGGATCTCCGCCCTTCAGCACTTCGGCGGGGACAAGCGCCCAACTGTCAAAAAACCGCGCAAGCCCTGCGGGGGTCGATGAAAGTTCGGGGTAATAGCCCAGAAACACGACTACATTCACCAAGATCAGACCGATCGTGATCACGGGCTTGCGGTTGGATGGGTTATGGTCGCGTATCGGAAACATGACCGTGCCATCTTCGCGGGACGGCGCCTGTCGTCAAGGCTTATCCATCCAGTTTCTCAGCCGCGAGGATCATACGAATTTCGCGGCGCACCAATTTGCGCAGATTGCTGGTAATCCGTTGCCCCAAATCACCCTGCAATTCCTCGCGCACAACACGCGCAACAAGGGCGCGTAACGCAACTTCGTCTTGCTCGGCCAAGATGAGATCGGCCTCTTTTGCAGCAAACCGCATATGCGGGGCATGGCCCAAGTCATCAACAGGATCGTCTGTTGCAAGATCATCTTCTTGCACCTCTGGCTCGGGCTCGACCATGTAGACAGGGGGGGGCTCCGCTTTGGGCTTGGCCGTTAATGGTGGTGGTGGCGCGGCGAAGAGGGTCAGGGTTTCCACCTCCTCGTCATAGCCATCTTCATCGGCTATCTCGGTTGATATAAAATCATGACGCCTTTGAGGCGCGTCTTGTTGCGCTGCATCTGCCTGATCAGGCAGGGGATCCGCGGCGGGAGGCATGGCCGCTTGAGGCGAAGCGTCTTGCCGCTCTGGCCCTGCAGGTGACGCGGCGGGGCTGCGCAACCCTTCTGCAGCGGCAGCCAAAGCAGCACCAAGCGCATCTTGCGGCGCGGCTGATGGCGAAGCGCTGCCTTCTGCATAATCCGCCAAGCGATCCTCACGCGCCCAAGCCCGCCCATCGCCAGACGCGTGATCCGCAGGATCAAGGGGGATCACTGTCCAAGGGTTTTCAGGCTCACTCACCCGTTGGCTTGGGGACAGCACCAATTTTTGCTCGACAGCGTCTCCCACTGGGCGCGTTGGTCGCAAGCGTAGTTCTGCGCGCAAAGCGCCGCGGCGCTCGGTCGATGACACCGTTTGCGCGGGCGCTGTCTTAGCCACCAAACGGCGGATTGAAGAGAGCACATCCTCTATGTCAGCGCCGTCTTTATCTTCGCTCATCCCGTCACCCCAAATGCCATCCGCTTTGCGGTCTTGTTGCTGGTCTCACCCGCACTGCGGGGCAGAACACTTTGATCACAGCTAAATAGTAAATTATTTATGTATTTATTTAATTATATACTCTGCAAGGAAGTCAAACGGCAACGTAAAGAATTCTGCCGATGCGGCAGCTGCGACACGTGACACGGCAGGGCGGATATAAGACCAGTGGCCTAGATATGAAAAACCCGCCACATGGGGCGGGTTTCATCAGGCCTTGTCGCAACTTGGCCGTTTGGGCTTACTCACGCCCTAAGCGTTCCAAAACACCGTCAAGGCGGCTGCCTTGCACCGATGGGCGGCCAAGTGGTGCGCCTGAGAAGCGCGCGCCATAGGCGTCAGCATCGTATAGCTCTACATCCAGCCCCATCGCCTCTGCGGTCAGCCCGCCCATCGCATTCAAAACGCCGTAGCTTGCCGTATAGAGATCCGTCTGCGCCTGAATGCGGGCTATGCGCGCATCAAGCAAATCTTGTTCCGCATTCAGCACATCAAGCGTTGTGCGCGCACCCAAAGACGCCTCTTCACGGACGCCTTCAAAGGCCAGCTGCGCCGCGTTAATCTGCTGCTCGGTGGCCGCAATTTGCGCAGATGCGATAGAAAGGCGTGCATAAGCATTGCTCAAATTTTGGATGACAGTTGCGGTCTGGCGGCTCAAATTAGATTGAGAGGCCGCAAGATTGGCCAGCGCCGTGCGCTCTAGCGAGGCTAGACGCCCACCTTGGTAAATGGGTTGCGTGATGGTCAGTGACAGACGCTCACTGTTTCCGATGGTATTGGGGGCCCCTTCCCGCGTGTCTGTCGAGGTCGCGCTCATGCTGACAGTTGGGCCATAGGCGGCACGGGCCGCGGTCAAATTGTGCTGATTGGCCGTCACCTCATGCTGCGCCGCGAGGATCAAGGGGGCTGCGCTGCGCGCAATCACCTCCGCTGCCTCGGCAGATACAGGTAATTCGGGCCGCGCACCTGGCGCGCCAAGCGCCTCTGGTGCTACGCCCACGGCCAATTGATAAAGTTCGCGGCTAATGCTGAGCGTTCCTTGCGCCGCTGCCAAAGCGGATCGTGCCGCGGCCATCTGCGCCTCGGCCTGCGCGACATCGGTTCGGGTGGCCTCGCCTAAATCAAAGCGATCTCTAGCGGCACGTAATTGTTCTTCAACTACGCGCAAATTGGATTGACGCACATTCACCACCTGAACATCGCGCCAGACATTCATATAGGCCGTGACAGCATCAAGCAGCACCTGCCCCTCAAGCCCCAAAAGCTGCGCTTGGGTGGCCTCGGCAGAGGCACGCGCCGCCGCAATCTGAGCGCTGCGACTGCCACTTGCAAACAGCACCAAATCAGCGGTCAGGGCAATGGTTTCGGTCAAGCTGCCTGCCGCGTCCGTGCGCGCCCGCTGTGCAACCATATTGAGGGTGGGTCGCAACGCGGCAACGCGCTGCGCAATGCCTTCATCAGCAACTCGCGCAAGATAGCGGTTTTGCTCAAGCAGATCGGAATTTTCATAGGCCGCTTCCATCGTGGCCTGCAACCCTTGTGCGCTCACCTGCCCTGCCCCAAGAACGGACAGGGACATGGCCAAAGAGACGCCAAACATCTGAAAGGATTTCTTGATCCGAACACTCACAAGCAACACTCCCTCACGGGGCCCATAGGCGCCCCAAATTCACTTCGTGCCGCCGCTGATGCGCGTGCTTAGAGCTGAAACGCCGCTTCGCGCTTGAACCCGTCTAAAACAGGCGCATTGGCATGGCACAACAGCCGCCAATTCATTTGGCCGTCAATTTTGCGCCCAATCCGCAATTCGCAGAGTTGACCAACCGCGAAGATCGCGCCCATGCGGCCACCTTCCTTCAATTGATCCGTCAGGCTTGTGGGCATGGTTTCAACAGCCCCGTTCACAACTATGACGTCATAGGCGCCATATTTGGTCGCGCCTTCCGCGTGGCTCGCGCAAATCATTGCCGCATTATCAACAGATTGCGCCGCGAAATTTGCTTCTGCCTCTTGGGCAAAGTCAGCATTTTCTTCGACCGCAACCACAGCCTCGGCCATATGGGCCAAAACCGCACTGGAATAACCAAGACCTGCGGCGACATCGAGAACCAGATCACTCGGCCCAATATCGAGCGCGTCCAACATTTTCGCAAAACTGCGGGCTTCAAGGATCACACGACCTGCCCCAAGGATCAGGTTTTCGCCAATATAGGCCACATCCTGCATGTCGGCGGGCACATAGGCCTCGCGCGGAATGGCAAGCATGGCATTAATCACCTGGAATTTCGTGACATCTGAGGGGCGCACTTGGGTGTCTACCATCGTGACGCGGCGAGATTTAAAGTCGGCCATTCAACTGAACCAATGAGTCTAGTTTGCGTTGTTCCTGCTATGGCACATGGCGGGCCCTCGTGCAACGCCTGCTGGGCGCTTTGGTGCAAGTTAGGTCTGCTTTGCCGCATCCTTGCCCAAAATTCCCTCGCAATGGGGTGATAGACGCGCGCATCACAATAGATTAACACTTGCGCCAGGGCGGCCTGATTGATGCCCATCTGTCAGTTCATTTGTATTTCGGTTAACCAGTATGACGTCAAAAATCAGCATTGATCTTGGCACGGCCAACACCGTTTTCGTGGATAGCGAGTCGGGCGTGATCTTGGATGAGCCATCTGTCGTGGCGTTTCACATCAAAGACGGGCGCAAAAAGCTATTCGCGGTGGGTGAAGATGCCAAATTAATGCTCGGTAAGACGCCGGAATCGATCCAAGCCTGCCGCCCTCTATCCGATGGGGTCATCGCCGATTTTGATGCCGCGCAAGAAATGATCGGCGCGTTTTTCCGCAAGGCTTTGAACCGCTTCATGCTGCGAAAGCCGATCGTGTATGTCTGCGTGCCATATGGTGCCACCCCCGTTGAAAAGCGTGCGATCAAGCATTCGGTCGAAGCGGCAGGGGCGCGCAAAGTTGGGCTAGTCGAAGAACCGATGGCCGCCGCACTTGGTGCGGGCCTGCCTGTTCTTGACCCACGCGGCGCGATGATTGTCGATATTGGCGGCGGCACAACCGAAGTTGCAGTTCTCTCCTTGGGCGGCATTGTCACAGCACGCTCAGTGCGCATCGGGGGCGACCATTTTGATGAGGCTATCTCAAACTTCATCAAAAAAAACTACAATTTGAACGTGGGTATCTCATCCTGTGAAAAGCTCAAACATGAGATTGGCACCGCCATCTTCCCCGCAGATGGCAAAGGACGCAGCGCCACAGTGCGGGGGCGCGATGCCTTTAATGGCCTGCCCAAAGAGCAAGTTGTGACCGAACAAGATGTGGCCGAGGCGCTGCACCCGCTAATTGAACAGATTTGGACGGCGGTGATGTCATTGCTCGATCAAACACCGCCCGATCTGGCATCGGACATCCATGAATATGGGTTGATGCTTACAGGCGGTGGCGCGGGTCTCAGGGGCATTGACAAAGCCTTGTCTGACCTCACGGGGGTTCCTGCAACCGTGGCCGAAAATCCCAAATATTGCGTTGCCTTTGGCACTCAAATTGCGATGAATTTGGGCAAACGTATGGAGCACGCCATACAGCGCGATCCATAGGGTCGCAGCGGATTGACCCTTGGCCCTGCAAGGGCATATCATATCATATTGATAATTTTTCTGGATGAATGATGACGCCGTTCTCTCCCACAAGCCCGAATGAACCCAACTTTGACGGCCCGCGCGGCACAGCGTCTGCAACACTCATCCATGCTGGTATGACGATTGAGGGGAAGTTGCGCAGCAACGGCGATGTCGTCATCAAAGGCAGCGTGACGGGCGACATCACGGGTCATAACGTAACCATTGCCCACGGGGCCAAAGTGCGTGGCACAATCACCGCTGACATGGTTAAAATCGATAGCCAGTTCGAGGGCACGATCACCTGCAGAAAGTTGCAAATCGACAGCAACGCGCAAGCGCGCGGCGAGTTCAACCAAAACATCCTCGCCGTGGCCTTTGGTGCGCGCTTTGAAGGTAATGTCACCGTGAAGCAGCAATCTAGCATGGCGATGAACGATTGAACCGCGCAGCAATCAATAGGCACGGCACCATGAGCGCAGAGTATGAAAACGCCAATGAACTGGTCTTTGTGTCCAATGCCTCGCAGATGAAACTTGCGCGCAGCATGGATGTTGAGGCGCCATCGACCGAATATTTGCGCAACCTGCCCGAATGCGCCGCCGATTACTCAATTTGCCAAGGCATGATCGCAGATTGTTTGATGAGTGACGGTCAATCGCTTGATCTTTCAGGGCTTAACAATTTGGTGGAATTACCCTCAAGCATCGCCAAATGCAGCAATTTACGCAGCCTGAACATTTCAAACACGCGCCTCACCAGCCTACAGCCTTTGCGCGGCCTGTCTCATCTCGAGCGCGTCTCAGCTTGGGCCACGCCAATCAGTGATCTCAGCCCCTTGGCAGGTATGCGCAGCCTGACCCATCTGCAGCTTGGGGGAACATTTATATCGGACATCACAGCTTTGCGCGAATTGACGGGGCTGCGCTATCTCGATGTATCTCATAGCCGCGTTGCGGATATCAGCCCGTTGAGCCTGTGCAAAGATCTGCGGGAATTGATTCTGCGTGACACCGAAGTTTATGACATCACGCCAATTGCGCGGCTGCAACGGCTTGAGATCCTTGACCTCAGCCTTTGCCCCGTGGATCCATCCATGATCCAAACGGGGCCTCGCATCAAAATCGTGATCCGTGAGGCCGCCGCCGTAGAAAAGCCAAAGCGCAAAGGACTGTTTTCAAGCTAACCCAACCCGTTCTTCCGCGCGTTTTGCCCTCTTACCACTTGCGCAGGCGCAAACCTTGCAGTAGCACCGCCCCATAGACACCACAGATACCCCGAAGGCGAGTTGGCGGAGTGGTGACGCAGCGGATTGCAAATCCGTGTACACCGGTTCGATTCCGGTACTCGCCTCCACTTCCCCCCTCCTTCTGGCATCCCCATACAAAAATCGCCCCAAGCGGGTGGATTGTTCGCGCAATCCATAGATCCGTGCAAAAAAGAACGAAAATATTCCGTGAAATCGAAAATTGCGGAGCAAATTTCCTCGATGAGCCCTGCTGCGTGACAGGAATTCTGCCGATCCTCCTTGCTTAGAATTTTGGCCGCCTTCGCGGCTCTTTTCTGATGTGCTGTCCCCTTGTCAGTCTTGCATTCTCACGTCACATGCAGCGCCGTAATCGTCCCTATCACCCGAAAAACGAGGCCATGAGATGAACCTTCTTTCTTATGCAGCCGCAGCTCTTGTGCTGATGGCAAATGTTGCAGCGGCGCAGTTTGGCCCTTTGGTCAGCCCCGCTGAATTGAACGCCAGCTTGGGCACAAATGCGCCCGTCATCTTGGACATTCGCGCGCCCGCTGCAGCCGAAGGCCAAGAAAATGTGAACACCTACAGCGCAGGCCATATCGAGGGCGCAATCAACGCCCCCTATGGTCGGTTCCGTGGGCCTGCTGAAAATCCTGGCCAATTGCCCAGCGCCGAAGAACTGACCGCATTGCTGCGTGAATTGGGTTTGCGCCAGAACCAGACTGTTGTGATTGCCCATCAAGGCGCGAATGAAACCGATTTCGGTGCCGCGGCGCGTGTTTATTGGACGTTGAAATCCGCAGGTTTCCGAAATCTGTCGATCCTCAATGGCGGCGTTGCCGCATGGACGGAGGCAGGGCTTGCACTGTCGACCGAGGAAACCACCCCAACTCCAAGCACGATCACTGTCACCCTCTCTGATCAGTGGACAGCCACGGCAGAGCAAATCCAGACTGTGATTGCAGGCGGCAGCAATGGTTTGTTGCTTGATGCGCGCCCTGAAAGCTTCTGGAACGGTGACCAAAGCCACCCTGCCGCTGCCCGTCCAGGCACGCTGCCGCAGTCGCAATATTTTGTGCACAGCAGCTGGTTCGACAATGGCCCTGCAATTGTGGACGCCGATGCCGCGCGTGCTTTGGCCGAGGCCGAGGGGTTCACGGATGCAAAAACCTTGGTGTCTTTCTGCAACACCGGCCACTGGGCTGCAACCAACTGGTTCGTCCTCTCGGAATTGGCAGGGATTGAGAATGTGAAACTCTACCCCGAATCCATGGTTGGATGGTCGAATGCAGGTTATGAAATGGCCAATGTCCCAGGCCCAATCCGCAACCTGTGGAACCAGATCAAATCGGTTTTCTAAGGAGAGACGCAATGGCGCCGCTGGCCCAAAGCGACCAAAGCAGCCACTTAGACCGCCCCCAACGCTCCGCGCGTTGGGGGCGCCTTGCCTTGCTGATTGGCGCGATTTCTTTTGTTTTGATCCTTGCCGCCGCTGCGGGTGCGCGGTTCGGTCTGCTTTTGCTGATCGGTCTTGGCCTTGGTGCAACGCTCGAAGGATTGCGGTTTGGCTTTGCGGGGCCGTGGCGCGCGATGATCCTGCGCCGTGATCCATCGGGCCTCTTTGCGCAGCTCTTGGCCATCGCCCTTGTGGCCGCTGTGGCCTTCCCGCTATTGGCCAGCCATTCGGGTGAGTTGATCGGGGCCCATGCGCCCATCGGGTTTGCCATGGTGGGCGGTGCTTTTGTGTTTGGAATCGCAATGCAAGTGGTTTTGGGCTGTGGCTCTGGCACCTTGGTTAATGCAGGCAGCGGCAATCCCGTGGCGTTGGTCGCGTTACCTTTCTTCGCCATTGGCAGCTTTCTTGGCGCTGCACATCTCAACTGGTGGACGTCACTTGGCACTTTGCCTCTTGTCGCGCTTGAGGGCGGCGCAGGCCTTGGCCTGACCCTTATGGGGCTTGGCAGTGTCGCGCTCATGGTGTGGATTTTCGCCGAACAAGGCCAACGCCGCCTGCCCCGCCGTCTTGTGATGGCTGCAATATTGGTCGCTCTCTTGGCACTGGGCAACCTTGTGGTCGCAGGGCAACCTTGGGGCGTGGTTTACGGTCTTGGCCTTTGGCTGGCTAAGGGCGTCAGTGCGACAGGCGTTGATCTGACTCTCAACCCGTTTTGGGGAAGCCCCGCCCATGCTGAACGCATCGCGCAAAGCCTTTTGACCGATGTCACCTCGCTCACCAATCTTGGCTTGATCGGGGGCGCATTCATCGTGGCCGCGTGGCGCGCTGGCCTCTCACAACCAATCCCGCGACTGCCCTTGATTGCGTGGGGTGCTACGATCCTTGCGGGGCTTGCGCTTGGCTACGCCTCACGCCTTGCCTTTGGCTGCAATGTGGGTGCCTTTTTCAGCGGCATTTCCACAGGCAGCCTGCATGGATGGGTTTGGTTTGCAGCAGCCTTTGTTGGATCCATCATCGGTGTGCGTCTGCGCCCGCTTCTACAACTGGAGCCCCGCACATGACAGTGTCTCGCAAACATGGGGTCATCGCGCTGTTCGTGATGATCGGCGCTCTTTTGGCTTTTGACCTTAGCCACAGCGCACCGCTTGATCCATTCCGCGCCCCTGCGATTCTGGCACTGGGTTCAGGTCAAGCCGCCAGCGGCGCGCATTGCGCCGCAGCGCCCGGGTCTTAAAAAATGACGCGCGAAGGGTCATCTTCGCGCATCACTGCATCACAACACCTTCGCAATACGATCAAGCGCAGCGAGGATATTCTCGGTGGAATTGGCGTATGAAAAGCGCACATAGCCCTCGCCCATCGCGCCAAAACTCGTGCCCGCCACTGTGGCCACGCCCGCCTCGTTCAGGAACAGGTTCTGTGCCTCCACGGCCGTCATGCCTGTGCCCGAGATATTTGGGAATGCATAAAACGCACCCGCCGCATCGGTGCAGGTCACGCCTTTGAGGGTGTTCAACCCCTCAACAATCACTTGTCTGCGCGCATCGAATTGGGCGACCATCTCGCGCACGGCATCTTGAGAGCCATTGAGCGCCGCAATCCCTGCAAATTGCGTAGCGGCATTCACACAGGAATGGTCATTGATGCACAGGCGGTTCACATGCGGCACGCAGGCCTCAGGCCAAACGGCATAACCCAAACGCCACCCTGTCATCGCATAGGTCTTTGACCACCCATCTAGCATGATCAATCGATCCCGAATTTCGGGATATTGCAGAAGCGAAACATGCTCGCGCCCGCCATAAAGCATGTTGGAATAGATCTCATCCGACATCAGTGCCACATGGGGATGATCCAAAAGACCCGCGACTAACTTGTCGATCTCTTCCTTTGGGGTCACACCGCCCGTTGGGTTTGCGGGCGAGTTGATGATGATCAACCGCGTCTTGGGCGTGATCTGTGCCAAGACCTCCTCTGCCGAAAAGGAAAACCCGTTTTCCTCGCGCAGCGCAATCGGCACAGGGGTTGCCCCTGAATAGCGGATGACAGATTCGTAAATCGGGAACCCAGGGTTGGGATACATGATCTCGGCGCCAGGCTCGCCGAACATCATCACCGCAAAGAACATCGTGGGTTTACCCCCAGGAACGGCGACCACACAATCAGGGTTCACCTCTACCCCATGGCGGCGATGCAAATCGGCGGCCACCGCCTCCCGCAGTGCGGGCAGGCCATTGGCGGGCGTATAGCCATGATGACCATCCCGCAGCGCCTTGATGCCTGCCTCAACGATATGCTCAGGCGTCCGAAAATCGGGCTGACCGATGCCCAGATTGATGATGTCGCGACCCTCGGCGGCCAAGGCTTGCGCGCGGGCCAAAACGACAAAGGCAGATTCCGTGCCCAAGCGAGACAGGCTTTGGGCGAATTTCAAGTCAGACATGCGCGCTCCCTCTATGATGCGCGGCCAAAATGGCCACTCTTTTTTGGTATACCAAACTTGTGATACCCAAGGCATAGAGCTATGTGAAGAGGGCAGCAACCTCAAGCATGACGCGCGGAGGATTGCATCTCACAACTTAGGCAAAGGGGCCGAGATATGCAAAAGATCGGGATTATCGGATTGGGGTCTATGGGCTATGGCATGGCGCGCAATCTGATCAAGGCGGGTCATCAGGTTTGGGGCCATGATATCAACCCCGATGCGGTCGCGCGACTTGTGGCAGATGGTGCACGAGCAGGTGAGCTCTTAGATCATGCAGAGGCTTTGGACGCGTTGGTGGTGGTCGTGCTCAACGAGGCGCAAACCGAAGCCGTCCTTTTCGGCCCTGAGGGCGTGGCGGCAGCGCTTCAACAAAACACGGTGATCCTTTCTTGCGCCACGATCCCCCCTGCTTTCGCTGCCGAAATGGAAACGCGCGCAGAAAGCGCAGGCCTGCTTTATCTGGACGCGCCAATTTCTGGCGGGGCGATTAAGGCTGCCTCGGGTGAGTTGACGATCATGGCATCGGGGCGCAAAGCGGCCTTTGAGGCTGCAAAGCCCGCACTCGATGCCATCTCTGCAAAAGTCTTTGAAATGGGCGACCGCGCGGGGGCAGGCTCCGCGATGAAGGCCACAAACCAAATGTTGGCAGGTATTCACATCGCCTCAATGGCCGAGGCGATCACCTTTGCGCTGGCGCAGGGCATCTCTCCTGAGCGGTTTTTAGAGGTGGTGTCGCAAAGCGCGGGAACCAGTTGGATGTTAGAAAACCGCGCGCCCCACATCATCGAAGGTGATTACACCCCACGCAGCACCATCAATATCTGGCCCAAGGATTTGGGGATTGTGATGGATATTGCGCAAAACTCGGGCTTTTCTGCCCCGATCACTGAGGCCGCGCTTGCGTTATTCAAGGAGGCCGCAGCGCAGGGTCTTGGGGCAGAGGATGATGCAGCCCTTGCCAAACTCTATGCCAAGGCCGCAGGTCTGACCTTACCCAAGGGACAATAACACAATGACCACGCTTTTTGGTGCAATTGCCGATGATTTCACTGGCGCCACGGATCTTGCAGGGCTTTTGGCGCGCAGCGGATACCCTGTTTCCTTGCGGATTGGCGTTCCTGAGGAACCGCCACAAGACACAAGCCCCTTTGAGGTCATCGCCCTTAAAATCCGCACTGAGCCCGTGACAGATGCGGTTGCAGAGGCGCGCGCGGCCCTAGCATGGCTCAAGCGCGCGGGAGCACAGCAATATTTTTGGAAATACTGCTCAACCTTCGACTCGACCCCAGAGGGCAATATCGGGCCAGTGGCCGAGGCGATTATGGCCGATCTGGGTGTCGCGCAGACGATTTATTGCCCCGCCTTTCCCGAAAATGGCCGTGCCATTTTCATGGGCAATTTGTTTGTGGGCCAATTGCCCTTGTTAGAAAGCCCGATGAAAGATCACCCCCTGACGCCCATGCGAGACAGCAATCTGATGCGGCTTTTGCAGCCGCAGGTGCGCGGAACAGTTGGGCTGATTGATCGCCTGACTGTTGCCGCAGGGCCCGCGGCCATTAAAAAAGCTTGCGCAGACTTGGCCGAGAAAAACGTGGCGCATATCGTGGTCGATGCGGTGGAAAATGCCGATCTTGCGCGGATCACCGAGGCCTGCGCCGATATGCGGTTTCTGACGGGCGGCTCTGCGATTGCGATGCCGATCCCCCTGATTTACGCCACGCGCGGCCTACTGGCTGCGCATGAGAAAGAAAGCACACCCCGCGACATCGCGCCCGAAGGGGTCGTTTTATCTGGCAGTTGCTCTGCCATGACAAATGCACAAGTTGCGCGGTATCAATCCCAAGGAAAGCCCAGTTTCCAGCTTGCCCCCCTAAGCCTGAAGGCAAGGGGCCTGCAACCCGCCATGGATTGGCTTGCAGCGCAAGATCTCGCAGCGCAGCCCCTAATCTATGCGACCGCAACACCCGATGTGGTGCGCGCCGCACAAGACCAATTGGGCAAGGCCGAGGCGGGCGCAATCGTTGAGGCGGCACTTGCAGATTTGGCCGTTGCCGCGCGCGATAAGGGCGCACGGCGGATTGTGGTCGCGGGCGGGGAAACCTCAGGCGCGGTCACAAAGGCCCTGCGGGTCGACAGGTTAGATATCGGGCCTGAAATTGCCGCAGGCGTGCCATGGTGTTTTTGCACATCAGAGGGGCAGGATATCGCCCTCACCCTCAAATCAGGCAATTTTGGCGCAGAAAGATTTTTCAGCGATGCTTTCGCAAAATTGGAGGACGCATGAGTTCTGAATCCAAACTGCGCGAGCAGATTTGCCTCTTGGCGAAATCGATGTTCGATCGTGGCCTGACGGGGGGATCAACAGGCAATATCTCCGCCCGCACCGAAGATGGGGGGCTTTTGGTTTCACCCACAGGCAGTTCCTTCGGGCGGCTTGATCCCGCCGAGTTGTCCCGCTTCGATGCAGCGGGCCAACATATCGCGGGCCTGAAACCAACCAAGGAAATGCCGCTTCACAGTGCCTTTTACGAGACACGAAAATCGGCAGGCGCGGTGGTTCATTTACACTCTTGCCATTCTGTGGCGTGGTCAATGATGCCTGAAATTGACCCCGACAATGTGCTGCCGCCGCTGACCCCTTACGCAATCATGAAACTGGGCAAGGTGCAGCTTTTACCGTTCTTCATGCCAGGCGATGCCGCAATGGGCGAAGCCCTGCGCAGTCTAGGGGGCAAACGCAGCGCCGTTTTGCTTGCCAATCACGGCCCAGTGGTTGCAGGCAAAGATGTCGAGGCCGCCTGCAACGCAATTGAAGAGCTGGAGGAAACAGCGAAGCTTGCGATCATGATGCGTGGCTTTGATGCCCGCGCCTTGACACCTGCACAGGTGCGCGATGTCGTGCGTAAATTCGAGGTGGAGTGGGAGTGATGCGTTTTTCTGCAAATCTAGGGTTTCTATGGGCTGACCGCCCCCTGCCTGATGCCATCCGCGCAGCAAAAGCGGCAGGGTTTGATGCGGTCGAATGTCATTGGCCCTATGCCCATGACCCGCATGATGTGAAGGCCGCCTTAGATGAAACGGGTCTTGAGATGCTTGGGCTCAACACAAGCCGAGGCGATGTTGCGGCTGGCGAAAACGGATTGGCCGCTTTACCCAACCGCGAGGCAGAGGCGCGCGCCGCGATTGATCAAGCGCTCGACTATGCCCAGATCATCGGCGCAGGCGCTGTGCATGTTATGGCAGGGTTCGCCAGTGGCGAAAGCGCCCGTAAGACCTTTGTAGCCAATCTGCGCTACGCGACCACACAGGCCGCCGAAAAGGGCATCACAATATTGATTGAGCCCCTCAATCACTATGATGCAAAGGGCTATTTCCTTTCGACAACCGCACAAGCGGTCGCCATCATAGAAGAGGTCAAAGCCCCAAATTTGCGGCTGATGTTTGATTGCTATCATGTTCAGTTGATGGAGGGGGATTTGACCAACCGCCTCAGCCGCCTGTTGCCTGTGATTGGGCATATTCAATTTGCCTCTGTGCCTGATCGTGGCACCCCTGATCATGGTGAGGTGAATTATGAGCATATCTTCTCTCATATCGACAGCCTTGGTTGGGCCCGTCCGATAGGTGCAGAATATAAGCCGAAAATCGAGACAGACCTGACCATAGACTGGATGGCACAGTTTCGCTGATCCCCGCGCGTGTTTGGGATTGCGGAGGGTCTTTTTCTGCGCCAAACTGGTATGACCAGTATACCAGAATCATGGCAGCCCATGTCCGACCGCGACCAGATCATACGGCCCAAAAAACTGTCAGACGAAGTCGAAGATCGCCTTTTGGCCTTGATCCGCGCGGATGACCTCAAACCAGGTGATGCTTTGCCAAGCGAGCGCGCCTTGATGGCGCGCTATGGCATTGGCCGCCCTGCCATTCGCGAAGCCATGCAAAGCCTTCAGCATAAAGGCGTGATTGATATCCGCCACGGCGGCAAGCCGCGCGTGGCGACCCCATCCTTGGATGGGGTTATTGATCAATTGGGCATTTCCATGCGCCATATTTTGACGCATTCGCACTCCTCTCTCGAACATCTCAAGGAGGCACGTGTGGCCCTTGAGGTGGAAATGGTGCGCATTGCCGCAGAACGCCGCAGCGCAGATGACTTGAACGATTTAGAACAGCTTTTGCGCGCCCAAGCCGCCGCCAAGCGCGATGTGCCGCTTTTTACCCAGATAGACGGGCAGTTTCACCGCCGCATCTCTGCCATCTCGGGCAATCCGATCTTTGAAACCCTGACCCATGGCGTTTTCTCTTGGATGAGCGCCTTTCATAAAGAACAGGTTCACAAATTGGGCCTAGAGCCACTGACCTTGACCGAGCATCGCGCCATTTTGGATGGAATCGCCCGCAAAGATACCAATGCCGCCGCCCGTGCCATGCGCGAGCATTTGGAGCGCGCCAACGCCCTATATCATCAGGATCACGCGCAATGAGCGACAGAATTGAAGCAGATTACCTGATCGAAACCCCGATTGACCCTGCCCGCGCCGCCGCCGTGATGGCGGGCGAGCAAAGCGCGGGCACCTTTGTAAAAGTGCCGGGCGAAACGCCAGAACTACAGGCCCGCGCAGGGGCCCAAGTGGTTGCCCTAACCCCGCTTGATGCAACCGACAGCCCAAGCTTGACAGGCGGGCAGCAGGGCACGCGCTATCAGCGCGCCAAGGTCACACTCAGTTGGCCCTTGGATAATATCGGCCCTGATTTACCCAACCTCATGGCTACGGTGGCGGGCAATCTTTTCGAATTGGCGCAATTCTCAGGGCTACGTTTGCTGGATATCCGCCTGCCGCGCACATTTGCGGATGCCTATTCTGGCCCAAAATTTGGGATCAGCGGCACCCGCAAATTAGCAGGGGTTGCGGATGGCCCGCTGATTGGCACGATTATTAAACCCTCTGTCGGGCTTGACCCGCAGGAAACTGCCAAATTGGTCGGCACACTTGCCGAAGCGGGCATTGATTTCATCAAGGATGATGAATTGCAGGCCAATGGCCCTGCCTGCCCCTTCGAGGAGAGGGTGAGCGCGGTGCTGGATGTCATCAACGCCCATGCCGACCGCACTGGTAAAAAGCTCATGTATGCCTTCAACCTAACAGGCGAAGTCGATGAGATGCGTGCCCGACATGATTTTGCCCTCTCAAAAGGTGCAACTTGCGTGATGGTCAGCCTCAATTCGGTCGGCGTGGCGGGCTTCTTGGGCCTATCACGGCATAGCGCGCTGCCTCTCCATGCTCATCGCAACGGATGGGGATATCTCAGCCGCGCCGAATTGTTAGGATGGGACTATGCAGCATGGTCGAAAATCTGGCGCTTGGCGGGGGCAGATCATATGCACGTCAACGGCCTCCAAAACAAATTCAGCGAAAGTGACGCAAGCGTCATCGCCTCGGCCAAATCTTTGCTCACCCCACTCTTTGGTGATGCACCCTGCATCCCGATGCCCGTCTTTTCATCGGGCCAATCCGCGCTGCAACCCCCTGAAACCTATCGCCACCTCGGCCATGCAGATTGCATTTATGCAGCAGGAGGTGGGATTATGGCCCACCCTGACGGGCCGCGTGCAGGTGTCGCGGCATTGCGGCAATCGTGGCAAGCGGCGATGGCGGGCATCCCCGCCGCTGATTACGCCAAATCCCATCCCGAGCTTGCCCGCGCATTAAAGGCCTATGCGAAATGACACTCCCTGATGGGCCATTAATTGCCTTTTTGGGCGATGATTTCACAGGCTCCGCCGCCACGATGGAGGTGTTGAGTTTTGCAGGCCTGCCAACGGTGTTGTTCCTCGCACCCCCAACAAAGGCGCAAGCGGCGCGATTTGGCGCGATGCGGGGCATCGGCATTGCCACCACCGCGCGCAGCCAATCACCCGATTGGATGGCCAGACATCTGCCACCCCTTTTTGCACATTTGGCCGCTACGGGCGCGCCTCTGTTGCATTACAAAACCTGCTCCACCTTGGACAGCGCGCCGCATACAGGCTCGATTGGCAAGGCAGTTGAATTAGCCCTTGCGGTGCGCGGCAGCGATTGGGTTTCTTGCTTGATCGCCGCACCACCTCTGCGGCGCTACCAAGCCTTTGGTCAGCTATTTGCCGCCGCAGGGGACGCCGTCTATCGGCTTGATCGCCACCCTGTGATGGCATCCCACCCCGTAACCCCGATGCAAGAGGCCGATGTGGCCATGCATCTGCGGAAGCAAACCGACCTGCCGCTTGCGACACTGACGCTTGAGCATCTCAACCCCACAGGCCTTGCATCCTTGCGCGCCAACACGACCGCGAAAATCATAACGCTTGATTGCATCGACATGGATCACGCGGCGCAACTGGGCGCGTTGATCTGGGATGCCGCAGGGGCAGATGGACATCTGGCAATAGGCTCGCAGGGGGTGGAATATGCACTGGTGGCCCATTGGCAAAAATCGGGCCTTATCCCCCCGCCCGAACCCGCCCCAAGTTTTGGCAAAGTGGGTCAGGTGATTGCGATTTCGGGCTCTGTCTCACCCACCACTGCGGCGCAAATTGCCCGCGCTGAAGAAGATGGGTTTATCGTCATCCCACTGGATGCTGCCGCACTGATCAAGGGCGGCGATAGCGCCAAGCGGGCTATGACCAACAGCTATGAAGCCGCACGCGCCGCGCTCTCCCAAGGGCGCGATCCGCTGATTTGCAGCGCGCGCGGGCCAGATGACCCGGCCGTTGCGGCCACGAGCGCGGCGCTGTCAGCATCTCAGCATACACCGCATGAGGCCAATGCGCTCATCGGCACAAGTCTTGGCACGCTTTTGCGTGATCTTTTGCGCGGCACGGGCGTTGCGCGCGCGATCATCGCAGGCGGCGACACATCAGGCTTTGCCGCTCAAGCGCTCGGGTTGTTTGCCTTCACCGCGATTGGCGCAACCACGGCAGGCGCGGCCCTTTTGAAAGGGCATAGCGACACCCCCGAATTCGATGGTTTGGAATTGGCCCTAAAGGGCGGGCAAATGGGCAGCCCTGATTATTTCTCTTGGATCAAAAACGGCGCGCGTGCCGAAGCGAAAGGATAGATCATGACAAAAATTGCACTTCTTGGTGCGGGCGGCAAAATGGGTGTGCGGATTGCGCGCAACCTGATGCAAAGCAGCTATCATCTTGCCCCTGTCGAAGTGACCGAAGCAGGCCAAGCACGCCTTAAGTCGGAAACGGGGCTTGATTGTGTGGCCGCTGAAACCGCCCTTGGCGATGCGGATGTTGTTGTCATGGCTGTGCCAGATCGCCTGATCGGCAAAATCGCGCATGGCTTTGTGGACCAATTGAAATCTGGCGCGGCCGTGATCGTGTTGGATGCTGCCGCACCCTATGCAGGTCAGATGCCCGTGCGCGAAGATGTCACTTATTTCTGCACGCATCCCTGCCACCCCCATATCCTAGAGGCACATGACAGCATTGCCGCGCAGGAGGATTATTTTGGTGGGATCGCCGCGCCGCAGGGCATTGTTTGCGCGCTGATCCAAGGGCCAGAGCCGCATTATGCGCTATGTGAAGATATCGCTAAAGTGATCTATGCCCCCGTTGCGCGCTCGCATCGGTGTAGCCTTGAAAATATTGCTGTTCTGGAACCCGCCCTTTCTGAGACGGTCGGAGCAACCATGGCCTTGGCGCTGCGCGAGGCAACAGATCGCGCCGTATCCATGGGCATCCCTGAGGCGGCCGCACATGATTTCATCTTGGGCCATCTCAAAATTGAATTGGCCATCGCCTTTGGCATTTTCCCAGAGGGCAAATTTTCAGACGGGGCCTTGATGGCGATTGATAAGGCGCGCTCTGTGATCTTCCAACCCGATTGGCTAGATCGCGTCTTTGATCTGGCCGCCGTCAAGAAATCCGTCACTGAAATCTGCGAAGATTAACGGTGCGGCAGTGAAATCAGAGCGTTTCTATTGCCGTTAAAGTGGCAGTATGCGTTGCATCATAAAATTAATAGGGTTGCACGAGCCAACCTATTACTGAAAGATTTTGGCAAAGATCAACGAGTTGGCGATACTCCAAAACCCGTGGCTACAAATCGAGGACTGATGGAATGGATTTCACTATTAAGCAGGTCACTGTTAGCCGCGTTGAAGGAAGTGGAAGCGGTGGGGACTATTTCCAGCAAAGCAAAGAACATTGGCTCATAGGCTCCTTGATCGCCAATCCGATGTCAGGGCACGATGACTATAAAAAAGTGAGAACAAGCTGGGGAATAGACGTTCTAGGATCGATAGTTGTCGAGATCGAAACTTCTAATGGGACAATTGGAGTTGCAACAGGATTTGGTGGTGCGCCTGCAGCTTGGATAATTAATCACCATTTTAACCGTTTTTTGGTCGGCCAAGACGCACGAAATATTAATCTTATTTGGGATCAAATGTATCGCGCCAGTTTGCCGTACGGGCAAGCTGGTTTGCCAATAGCGGCCATCTCTGCGGTTGATTTGGCATTGTGGGATTTGCTGGGCAAACTTCGCAACGAACCTGTTTACAATTTAATAGGTGGGTGTAGCCGTTCAGAAATATCGTTTTATTGTACTGGCCCTAATGCGAAAGCAATAAAGAACATGGGCTTTTGGGGGGCGAAAGTACCGCTTCCTCATGGCCACTATGATGGAATTGATGGAGTAAAACAGAATTATCAATTTCTGAAAAAGCAGCGGGCCGAAATTGGAAGTGATTTTCCTTTGATGGTGGACTGCTACATGTCCTTAACTCCAAGCTATGCTATCGAACTTGCAAAAGCTTGCTCTGATCTGAACATTTATTGGTGGGAAGAAGTACTGCAGCCGACAGATATTGAAGGCTATCGCATAATAAGAAATGCTCATCCCACACTAAAGTGGACGACAGGTGAACATAACTACACTAGGCATGGATTTAGAAAGTTAATTGAAGAACGAACCATCGACGTTCTTCAACCTGATGTCATGTGGGTGGGCGGCTTAACTGAACTTCTACGCATTGCGGCACATGCATCAGCTTATGATATTCCCATTATTCCTCATGGCTCCGGTCCTTATAGTTACCACTTTATAATGAGCCAAAACGAACAACCGAGATGCGAATATGTTACATCAGCACCTGATGGAACCTATATACGACCGGTTTTTGGTGAATTGTTTAGCGACGAACCCGTACCAAAAAATGGAAAACTCAAATTAGAGTCGAAACCGGGTTTTGGGATGACGCTCAATCCTGATTGTAAACTTGCACAATTCTGAACTTTAAATAGATATAAGTGGAGCTCCTTATGACTGACGTACTTGCAATTGGGCCATACAGCGAACGTGATATTTCAGGTCTAAAATCTGCTTTTGATCCTATTTTTTTGGACACGCCTTCTCAAATGCATGAACTCGATGCAAGCGCGCGATCAAAAATAAAAGCACTTGCGTTCAAGGGGCACACCTCGTTTGGCGCTAATGAAATCGCAATGCTTCCAAACCTAAATCTCATAGCAAATTTTGGGGTTGGGTATGATGCTATTGATATTTCGGCTGCAAATGAACGAAACATCAAAGTTACCAACACTCCAAATGTTCTTAATGATGACGTGGCGGATCTAGCCGTTGCAATGTTGTTGATGCAAGTCCGAGAAATGGCTCAAGCTTCCAAATGGGCACATTCAGGAAACTGGAAAACTGCAGGCGAATACCGCCTAAATCGAAAGTTCTCCGGTGGGCGCGCGGGAATCGTTGGCCTTGGTCGTATCGGACGAGAAATTGCTAACCGTTTAGCGGCCTTTAAAATGGACATCCACTATTACGCTAGAACAGAAAAAGAAACCCCAGGTTGGACCTATCATTCAGACGTAACGAGCCTGGCCACGGCGGTGGATTATTTGATTGTCGCTGTAGTAGGCGGTCCAGACACTATAAATTTTGTATCGCGCGAAGTCATTGCAGCATTGGGCCCCCGCTCGATAATTGTGAACATCTCACGCGGAAGCACAATAGACGAAGAAGCTATGCTCGAAGCGCTGGAGACTGGTAAAATTGGCGGCGCTGCATTGGACGTGTTTCTCAACGAACCCAACATTAATCCAAGATTTTATAGTTTGCCAAATGTAGTGGTTCAGCCGCATCAAGGCTCTGGAACAGTTGAAACCCGTGACGCTATGGCGGCTCTTCAACGAGACAACATTCACGCATTCATTCAAGGATCCAATTTGATCACACCCGTCAATTAACTCAAAATAAAAACCCCCGAAAAACGGGGGTTTTTTGATGATATACGACCTAAGTCAGGCTGCAGGTTTATCGTCTTCCAAATAATATCGGATATTATCCTCAAAACTTTCATCTGCACTTAAGCCAAGTTTAAGAGCTTTTTCAGGCCGCAAATCAAAACGCCATCCTTTACAGATTTCTTCAATCATTGGTTGCGCTTCAAATTTAATTAGCTTGGCTGGCTCCGGTCCAGCGACCACTGTCAAAGCTTCAATCATCTGACGAATTGTCCAAGTTCTACCGGGCATCATCATGCATCGGTTTTGGCCGAGATCTTCCTCGTTAACCTCTGCTCCGCGAATAAGGTTTTCGACACATTTGCGCGGCGACAGATAGAAATGCGGGAAATCATCACTAACAGGGCAAATTGCCTCTTGCCCATTGAGCGGCTCGCGCAAAATCGATGACATGAAGCTAGACGCGGCGCGATTGGGTTTGCCAGGCCGCACCGATATGGTAGGCAAGCGGAAGCCGCGACCGTCGATATAACCTTTGCGGCTAAAATCATTCACCAACAATTCGCCCATCGCCTTTTGCGCACCATATGAAGTTTGTGGATTTAGAAAAGTGTGATCCATAATCGGGTCCGGCACTTCACCCCCATAAACAGCAATAGAAGAGGTAAAGACCACTACCGGCTTAGTCTGCAACTCGCGCGCCCGCTGCAATACGTGGAGCGTCCCCATTAAATTAATCGACAACCCAGCATCAAAATCCTCTTCTGCATGGGCAGAAACAATGGCAGCGAGTAGATAGATCACATCCACATCTGCTCCGAGCGTGGCAGCCACTGAAGCGGGATTACTGATATCACAGGAAACGCAATCGACGTCGAACGGGGCCTCTATCATTGCGGGGTCAACAATATCAGCCAAAGTGATTTTACGGATTTCTTTTCCGCGCAACTGCCCGCGCGCGGCCAATGATCGCGCCAGTTTTTGTCCCACGACGCCGCCGCCGCCAATAATCAGAATATGCATTACGTTTCTCCCTCAAAAATCTGTGGCACCAAAGCTCCGCGATATTGGATAACCTGACCTGCAAGCTGCATCGCGGCTAATGCGGCCTCTTCCAAAGCGCAACCCTGCGCTACGTTTGCTACAAAAGCTGCGCCAAAACTGTCCCCCGCAGCGGTACTATCGACCACATGGTCGACGGGCCGACACGGTAAGACACGCACCCCGCCTGCTTCATCCCACAATTGCACATCGCCCGCGCCATCTTTAAGCGCGATGATATGTGCCCCTGCTGCGCGGTAGCGGGCAATCGTGTCTGACGCTGTCGCTCCCTCAAACAAGATTTGTTCTTCATCAAAAGACGGCAAAATAATATCAGCCACTGCTGCACCAGCCATTATTCCTGCCTGCATAGTCGCATGATCTTCCCACAAACGGGGGCGAAGGTTCGTATCAAAGGCGATCATGGTCCCTTGTCTACGCGCCTCCGCCAATGCGGCGCAAAGGGCCGCGCGCCCCTCAGACGAAAGGATTGCTAGGGTGATGCCAGAGAAATATATCACACCGGACCCGGCCAGAGTGGCCTGAAGCCATACGGGATCATCGGCGAGGCAGCGCGCGGCAGATTGGCTGCGCCAATAGGAAAAGCTGCGCTCGCCCTGATCCAGGCTTATCATGTAAAGCCCAACAGTTTGATCGGGGATCACGCGCAATGCCTTGGTATCAATTCCACCGGACTCCATGAAGGCGCGCATCTCGCCCGAGGCTGCATCCGCACCGATGCAACTGCCATAAGACACAGTCCATGTCTCGGGCAAAATGCGGCGGGCATACCATGCGGTGTTAAACGTATCCCCCGCAAAGCCGCGCCGATAGAGGCCACCGCCCTGATCGGACAGCTCAACCATACACTCACCCAAAGAGATGAAGGACGACCCCATTAAATCAATCTACGCTCTGCCAAATTGCGCATCAAGGCCGCCATACCAAAGCGCCATTCGGGGCATTCGGTCGACAGTCGCACAGTGTTTTGCAACGATCCAAGCCGCGCTTCAGTAATGGTAACCACATCGCCACCATGATGGGTAAAGCCCTGACCTACTGCGTCGCGATCTTTGACAGGGGCAAACATCGTGCCTAAGAACAAGAAAAACCCATCAGGATATTGGTGATGCCGCCCGATGGTCTGCGCCACAATATCGGCAGGGTCGCGACTGATCTTGGTCATCGATGAATGCCCTTCAAGAACGAATTCATCTTCGCCCACAACCCGCATGGAAAGCTCCGCCGCTCGAATATCATCAAGGCTGAAGCTGTCATCAAACAGGCGCACGAATGGGCCAATTGAACAAGACGCATTATTGTCTTTAGCTTTACCCAAAAGAAGCGCAGAGCGCCCCTCTACATCCCTAAGATTAACATCATTACCAAGCGTAGCGCCTACAATCACACCTTTAGAATTGATTGCCAAAACAATTTCTGGCTCTGGGTTATTCCAACTGGACATCGGATGCAGCCCAACTAGAGCGCCGTAGCCCACCGATCCCATTGGTTGGGATTTGGTGAAGACTTCCGCGTCAGGGCCAATGCCCACCTCAAGATATTGCGACCAGAGCCCCTCTTCTTGGAGAACCGATTTCACCTTCATCGCCGCCTCTGATCCGGGCTCAATGCCGGACAAGCTGTCGCCAATCACCGCTTTCACGCGCGCGCGGATCCCGTCAGCCAAATCGGCATTGCCTGCCGCCTGCTCCTCAATAACACGCTCGACCATGCTTTCGGCGAAGGTCACGCCAGACGCTTTAATCGCTTGCAAATCGGGTGGGGCCAAAAAACGCAAAGCATTGGCATCGCCTGTTTGCGCAGCGGAAAGGCTGCTTTCAACCAGATCATCAAGACCACATATCACATCGCCCTTAGCAGCACGGGCGGTCGCCGCAGGGTGCTCACCTTCCAAAAGGTCATGCATGGTTGGACAAGCGCGGCTCGTGATATCAAGCACATCCCCTCCGTCAAGCCTAACAAGCGCAGGCCCCACATCAGGTCGCCAGACGCGGCCTACATAAGTTCCTTTTGGATCAAAATCTTTTGTGGAAATCATGCCTTGCCCTTTCCTAATGCGCTGGAAACATCTTGTTCGGATTGAGAATATTTTTCGGATCAAAAGCCGTTTTTATTGCCCGCATGTAAGCCACTGCCGCGCCATGTTCAGCATTCATGAATTTGACTTTGCCAAGGCCAATCCCATGCTCGCCCGAGACAGTGCCCCCCAAGCGTAGCGCGGTTTCAGCTAAGGCCGTGGTGAATTTTTCGGCCCGCTCCATTTCATCTGAGTCATTCGGATCAACACTGAGGCCTGCGTGGAAATTTCCATCGCCAACATGGCCAACAATCGTTGCGGTGAGCCCCATTGCCTTTGCATCGCGTTGCGCCTGCAACACGGCCTCGGCCAATTTTGAGATCGGGACGCACACATCTGTGGGCCAAATATGGCCGCCCTGCCCTAAGGCCGCACTGGCGTAATGGGAATTGTGGCGGATCGCCCAGAGGGCGTTGCGCGCTTCAGTGGTAGTGGCTGTCTCAAACCCATCTGAGCCAAACTCGCTTGCGATATCCGCAAAAGAGCTCATCTGCTCTTTGACACCCGCCTCTGTGCCGTGAAATTCTAAAAACAAATGCGGTATTTCGGTGAAATCTGATTTTGCATATGCGTTAAAGCCACGCACCATCATCTCATCTACCAATTCGATGCGCGCCATCGGAATACCCGACTGGATCGTTAAAATGACACAATTGACCGCATCCTCGACGCTCGGAAAACGGCAAGTGGCAGCCGCAATTGTTTCAGGCACACCGTGCAATTTCAGGGTCAACTCCGTGATGATCCCAAGCGTTCCCTCCGAACCGATCAAAAGATGGGCCAAGTCGTAGCCAGTCGAGGATTTGCGCGCGTCTGAACCTGCGCGGATAATCGTGCCGTCTGCCATCACCGCCTCAAGGGCAAGGACATTCTCACGCATCGTTCCGTATCGCACTGCAGTTGTGCCAGAGGCGCGGGTGGCGGCCATACCCCCGACTGACGCATCTGCGCCAGGATCTACCGAGAAAAACAAACCCGTTGCGCGCAATTCCTCGTTAAGGGATTTGCGCGTGATGCCGGGCTGCACAGTCACCTTCAAGTCTTCAGCATCCAAGGACAGCACGCGCGCCATGCGCGACATATCCAAGCTGATCCCACCTGCAACGGCGAGATGCTGCCCCTCCAGGGACGATGCAGCGCCATAAGCTACCACGGGACATTCTTGCGCGTGGCAGATTTTGAGAATTTGAGAGACTTCCTCGGTCGTCTCAGGATAGGCAACGGCATCGGGTGGTGTGTTGGGATAATAGGTCTCATTTTGACCATGCAGGTTCAAATCAGCTGCGCTAGTAACTAAGCGTTCTCCCAACAGTGCGCTGAGCTCAGTAATGGCCTGTGAATGATCACGCATGTCATCCCTCATTGCGATACACGGCGCGCAGTTGTGAAAGCGCGATCAAGATCAGGTATCAATTCCATGCCCAAACCTGGTGAGCGGCTAACAGAAATTCGGCCATTTTTGACTTCGGGTAACCCTGTCACAATTTCCGCATACCACCCCTTATAAAAGGCGCGTACGCTTTCTTGGATCAGGGCATTGGGTGCAGACAGCGACAAATGCGTGGAAGCGGCTAAAACTACAGGTCCTGTGCAATCGTGCGGTGCCACTGGAAGTTTCTCCGCCTCGGCCATCGCAGCGATTTTCCGCGCAGCAGTCAAGCCGCCACACCATGACAAATCCAACATAACGACGCCTGCTGCCTGCGCGGCCAAAAGATCACGAAATGCACCGATTCCATTAAGCGTTTCAGAGGCACAAACAGGTGCGGGGCTTTCTTGAGCATAACGTGAAAGGGCTGCAAAATTATCCATTCGGATCGGGTCTTCATGCCAATAGGTCTGATAGGGTTGAAGCGCCCGCGCAATGCGAATTGCAGGGGTCAATTGCCACATCGAATGGAATTCGACCATGATATCCATTTGATCACCAACGGCGCGGCGAATTTTCTCAAACGGCGAGAGCGCCAATTTCAATTCTTCAGCCGAGATATGCGATCCCTCATTAGCCTCTGCAGCTGCATCAAATGGCCAAATTTTCATTGCGGTAATCCCTTCTTCCAGAAGAGACTGAGCCAAATCGTCCGCTCGATTCAAAAATCCATTCAGATCATCATATCGATCATCTGCACCGAGTCCGTAATTCTTGGTAGTCTGGCCTTCATTATTCTTGATGTAATCATTACCTGCACAAGTGTTGTAAGTACGAATGCTATCACGAGTGAAACCGCCTAATAGCTGCGCCACTGGCTGGCCTGTGGACTTGCCCCAAAGATCCCAAAGCGCAATATCAAATGCAGAATTTCCCCGCGCCTCAGCGCCTGTTGAGCGCCATCCGAGATAGCCCTCCACTTTGCGGGCCAGATACTCAATGCGCAATGGATTCTCACCGATTACCAATGGTGCAAGGGTCTCATGAATATACGCTTCTACTGCGCCTGCGCCAAAAAATGTCTCGCCAAGGCCCGTCACACCTTCATCCGTATGCACATGCAGCCACAACAAGTTGGGACGTTCCGCAACGCGGATGGTTTCTAATTTGGTGATTTTCATCCCTGACCTCCGAAACTTGACCATAGCGCCAAACCAACCACGCCAAGCATGGCCAATGCCATGAAAATATTGATGATCCGCTGCGTGCGAGACGGCAGATCAAGGCGATGCAGCGTCACCCCTGCCCAAAGCCACGCCAGATGGATCGGGATCCAAATTGCGTTGGCAATCAGAATTTTCATGGTGATCTCAAAGACCAAATTATCGGACGCAAACTCAAAACCCGTCATCAGCGATGTGTTGACGGCATAGGCCTTTGGGTTAATCGCTTGCAGCAAGATACCCCCCAAGATGCCCGGCGGGGCGGCGGCCTCGATAAACGCAATTTTTGCGCCCGCAAAACCAATCTTCGCCGCAAGATAGAGCAGATAGGCCACCGAGGCCCCCATCAGCACCACGCGCAACCATGGCACCGACAAAACCACCGCCGCCAATCCAGACACGACCGCCAACATCACCAAATTCGTGCCGATGAACAGGCCCAAAACATAGCGCAGCGAGGGCTTGAACCCATAGGCCGCGCCAAAGCCTGCGGTGCTAAGAACACCAGGCCCAGGCGTGATGATGAGCAAGACGACAGCAAGCGCAAAGGTCAGCACGGGCCAAACTCCAATTGCACTTTCATGGCCTGTGAGCGGTCATTGGCCATAGCAAAAGCCGCCGCAAATTCCGCCCATGCAAAGCTATGGGTAATCATGGGCCGCGTGTCGATCAGCCCGTTTTGCATCATCCGCACTGCCATTGCGAATTCTTCATGGAAGCGGAACGAGCCCATCAACTGCAATTCACGCGCAGTGATCTGCATCATAGGAAGCTGCATATCCCCAGACATTCCCAATTGCACAAGACGGCCTTGGGGGCGGATTGCGGGCAGCGCAGAAACAAGGGCCACTTGCGCGCCCGAACATTCGAACAGCACATCAACCGTGCCTTTGCCTTCGGCATAGGGGCTCAGCGCCCCTGGGTCGCGGGCCGTGTTCAGGCAGGTATCTGCCCCCGCTTTGCGCGCATAGTCCAGCATCGTGTCGCTGATGTCGGTGGCGATGATTTCGCCTGCGCCCGCACGGCGCGCGGCCATAATGGCCAAAACGCCAATCGGGCCGCAGCCCGTCACCAAAACGCGCTGCCCCACAAGGTTCCCTGCGCGGCGGGTTGCGTGCAGCGCAACGGCCAAAGGTTCGGCCATCGCGGCCTCGGCAGCACTCAAACCATCGGCCTTGATACAGTTTTCTGCGCGCGCCGTGATCACCTCGCGAAACGCACCTTGGATATGGGGGAAAGGCATAGCCGATCCGTAAAACTGCATATTTAGGCATTGATTGTGCAATCCGCGCTTGCATTCAACACAAGCGAAACAGGGGCGCGAGGGTGAGATTGCAACCAAATCCCCAACCGCCAAGCCCGTTACATCTGGCCCAATTTCCGTGATCTCGCCCGCCACCTCATGACCCAAAATCATCGGCTCGCGCAGGCGCACTGTGCCAAAGCCGCCATGGTTGAAATAGTGCAAATCAGACCCGCAAATCCCGCCTCGGCGCAGCGCAACTTGCACCTCGCCCGCCGCGGGATTGGCCGTTTCACAGGGGCCAAGGCGCAGATCGCCAGAGCCATGCACGAATAGCGCTTGTGCCAAAACACCCTCCCCGTTTGTGGCCGTCAGGCTTTCTCTTGCACCGACTTAAAAATGGTATACCATTTGCGCATAGAACGCGGGATCAGCGGGAAATGTCAAGGGCGCGGGTGGCGTTTGGGACGGCCAATTCCACCAAAACCATGACGCCAAAACCCGAAGGAGAAATGATGAAGCTGTTTGACCTAAGCGGGCGGCGCGCCTTGATTACAGGTTCCTCAATGGGGATTGGATTTGCCTTGGCCAAGGGCCTCAGCGCGGCAGGGGCGCAGGTGGTGCTCAATGCCCGCAATGCAGAGCGCCTTGAAGAAGCAGCCGAAAAGCTGCGCGCGACTGGCGCAGATGTTTTGACATTGGCCTTTGATGTCACCGATGCCACCGCAGCGCGTCAAGCGATTGACACATTCGAGGCCGACACAGGCGCGATTGATATTTTGGTGAATAACGCAGGCATGCAGCATCGCGCACCGCTTGAGGATTTTCCCGCCGATGCTTTTGATCGGTTGATGCGGACAAATGTGAATTCGGTTTTTTATGTTGCCCAAGCAGTGGCACGCCACATGATCGCACGCGGCAAAGGCCGCATCATCAATATTGCAAGCGTGCAAACCGCCCTCGCCCGCCCCTCTATCGCCCCCTACACAGCGTCTAAGGGTGCGGTTGCGAACCTCACCAAAGGTATGGCGACCGATTGGGCAAAATACGGGCTGAACTGCAATGCCATTGCGCCTGGCTATTTTAACACCCCCCTCAACGCGGCGCTTGTCGCTGACCCCGAATTCTCCGCATGGCTTGAAAAGCGCACCCCTGCAGGCCGTTGGGGGGAGGTCGATGAATTGGTGGGCGCTTGCGTATTTTTATCTGCGGAGGCGTCCAGTTTCGTGAACGGCCACACGCTCTTTGTCGATGGCGGCATCACCGCAAGCCTATAGGAAAGGGAGATCCATATTATGACACAAAAACCCGTTATCGGTTTTATCGGCGTAGGTTTCATGGGCCATGGGATGGCGAAAAATATCCTAAAGGGCGGGTATGAACTTTGGATCTTGGGCAACCGCAACCGCGCGCCTGTCGAAAGCTTGCTCAGCATGGGTGCAAAAGAGGCCGCATCGCCACAAGACATGGCCTCAAAATGCGACATCATCCATCTGTGTCTGTCCAACTCGCCCCAGGTCGAAGCGGTGATCACGGGCGAGAGTGGCATCATCGCAGGTGCGCGCAAAGGTATGATTGTGATCGACACGACCACCGCTGATCCAACATCAACGCTGGCTATGGCAGAAAAGCTTTCAGTGGTTGGCGCGCATATGGTGGATGCCCCCTTGGGCCGCACGCCCAAAGAGGCCGAGGAAGGGATGCTTGACGCGATGTTGGGCTGCGATGCTGCACTGTTTGATCAGGTGCATCCGGTCATTGATTGCTGGGCTGGCACCATCACGCGCATTGGCGAGGTGGGCACAGGCCACAAGATGAAGCTCTTGATGAATTTCTTAGGAGCCGCTTATGCTGCTCTTTATTCCGAGGCTACTGTTCTAGGCGCAGCAGTTGGGATCTCACCCCACGCGTTTCGCGAAGTGATTGCACCCAGCCGTCTTGGCTCAGGCTTCTTTGGTACATTCATGCAATATGTTTGCGATAGGGATGAGAATGCGCATAAATTCTCGATTGAGAATCTGTCAAAGGACATCCGCTATGTGAATGCGATGGCAACAGATGCGGGCGTGATGAATGTCATGGCATCCGCTGCGCGGCATTATTTCACCCATGCCGAAGCCATCGGAAAAGGCGGAGATTTTGTTCCAATGCTGTCGGATCACATTGGCAACTTAAACGGAATGGATTTAGCCGCCGAAGTAGCCAAAGGTAAAAAGTAGCACCTGCATCAAAAAGGAGGCTAACCATGCTATCCAAAGACGAGATCGCATCCTACCAAAAGAATGGCTATCTGATGGTGGAGGATGCAGTCAGCCCCTCCCAATTAAACGAATTGCGCCGCTTGACCGCGCAGTTCATTGAGGCCTCCCGCGATGTACGCGAAAGCAACGCGGTTTATGATCTCGACAAGGGCCACGGGCCAGACACCCCGCGCCTAACCCGGATCAAAATCCCGCATAAGCAGCATCCCTATTTCTGGGAGGTGCTGCGCAATTCACGCATGACCGAGGTGTTGGCAAGCCTGCTTGGCCCCGATACAGCCATTATCACTTCTAAGCTCAACACCAAGGCACCAGGCGGTGGGGCAGCGGTGGAATGGCACCAAGATTGGGCATTTTATCCACATACTAACGATGACCTTCTGGCCTTTGGCCTGATGCTTGAGGACGTGGATGCGGCCAATGGCCCATTGATGGTGATCCCTGAAACCCATCGCGGGCCAATTTTGGATCACGGCATAAACGGGGTTTTCGCGGGCGCGATCAATCCCGATGACCCACTCTTTGAGCGCGACAAGATTGTAACTTTGACAGGAAAAGCAGGATCAATGACGGTGCATCACGCCCGCATTCTGCACGGCTCAGCCCCGAATGTCAGCGATAGACCGCGCTATATTCTGTTCTATGAAATCGCCAAGGCAGACGCATGGCCGATCCTTGGTGCCGCTTCGTATATCCACGAATTGGGTCAGCGGCGGTTTTGGGAAGATTTACAGGAACGCATCATCACAGGCAAAGCCTGCCTAGTGCCCCGTCTTGAAACAGTGCCTGTGCGTATGCCCCTGCCACCTGCGCCAGACAACAGTTCAATTTTCAAAACTCAACAAAGCGCAGGCGCGAAAAGTGCGTTTCAGTGACAACGAGCGCGGACCTTCAATAAGTCGCGCGCCCACCTGACAGGTCAAAAACTGATGCAGTGGTAAAGGAATTCTCGCGGCTCACAAGCCAAGCGATCATTGCCGCTGCCTCATCAACTTCTAGAAAACGATTACGTGGGATCTTTGAAAGCATATAATCTATGTGCTGTTGCGTAATCTGATCGAAAATCGCTGTGCGTGCCGCGGCAGGTGTTACACAATTAACTGCAATGTCGTGGTTCGCGCATTCCTTTCCTAGTGACTTAGTAAAGCCAATGACACCAGCCTTCGAAGCGCTATAAGCGCTTGCATTGGGGTTGCCTTCTTTACCAGCGATAGACGCAATGTTTACGATCCGACCAAAATTGCGTTCTATCATTCCAGAAATCACAGCTTTGTTCGTGTAATACGTGCCCATCAAATTGATATCTATAACCCGCCGAAATTCGTCATTGGAATACTCCGCCACCGTTGCGTTATCGCCTGCAACACCCGCACTATTCACAAGGATATCGATGCGTCCAAACGCGGTCTCAGTTGCATTAACCGCTGCCTCAACAGAACTGTAATCGCTTACATTACAATCAAGAGCCTGAACCCGCCCAATCGCAGACAAGCTTTTGACCGCTTTATCATTTAGTGCCGAATTCATATCCCAAAGCATAACACTAGCCCCGGATCGCAATATTCGTGATGCTACAGCATAACCTATGCCTTGCGCGCCACCCGTCACCACCGCACAAAGGCCCTCTAAGTTAATCCTGCTTTCAGTGTCTGACATAACTTACTCCCTAATTAATCGACTATTACTGCGCGCCCATCATTAATCATCTCGGAGATAATGGGCATTTCGCAAAATCCATTGCGGACTTTTTCATCCAATGCATCTTCAGCTGCGCTGATTTCATTTATTGTAGCAATAACTTCATCAATTCGAGCAAAAGGTACTACTACCACGCCGTTTATGTCAGCCACGATAATATCACCACTTTGCACATTTCGTCCGCCAACTATGGCGCCGAAACCAACACGAGCAGGCCCATTGGAATAGGGCGAATTAGGGCTAAGACCCGTACAAAAAACTGGCAAACGGGTTTCCAAAATCCCCTCATAATCACGCATTTCGCCATCTGTAACGAACCCCGCCGCACCCTTGTTCTTTAGCATGCCACAGAAGCGATCCCCGGAAGCCGAGCAGTTTTTACCGCCTTGCATTGCAGCAATGACTATATCTCCCTTTTGCAAAACATGCAGCGCACCCATTGTGGCAAGAATTTCTGCTGGGCCATTTTCAGCGACAAGTGCCACCCCCACGGTGGTGTAAAGATCTTTATCTCGAGTAGCTGCAAAAAGGGGCTTAATACTACTGTCCATCGCACCCTGCCCCTCCATGGCGTCACAGACATAGCCGGTAGGTATATTCTTAAAAGCAGCAATTTGCGCTGAGGATGGGCGCTTGAAGTTCTCACAAATAGTCAAAATTGGTGGTTCAAAAATCACGTTATTTTCTCCTGTTGTAAAACAGCCAATCAAACTTTTTTCATTCTAACTAATCAATATACAGGCAAGCGACTTGAGTGGCTTTTACGCCATCAATCAAGGCCTGCTGCGCGTGATGTGACCCTGGCTAATGCAAGACCAGAGGTCGTTGCGAGACACTGTGCTTTTTGCCTTTGAATTATTTCTCCTGATAGTTCGGATAAAGCGAGCGCTAGCTCCTCCAAACGATCGCACTGCAACAAACCGCTGAGCATATCGTATTTAAGCCCAATCGTCATAAGAGCAATTAACTGCTCGTCAACTCTGCCGCGGATATCTGACATCGCAGAACTGATGCCCTCATCAAACTGACCACGGGCTTCGATAAAACATAAGGTCGCGACCGAACTCATATCTTCAGACTGAGTGAGACACGGATATAGCGCTTCATTGATGCACGACAGTACTCCCTCTTCGTCCTGAGTACCTTCAGACAAGCACGTGTTGAGTGTTAGTCGTGCATCTTGCGCTGATGCAGGGCCCGAAAAAACTAGCATGCAGGCCACTGTGAGGAATGACCAAAATTTCGTTTTCATAATGTTTCTCAGTTCAAACGCTTTACTCTTGCATTTGGTATACCATTTGCATTTTGTATAACAAGAACACTTTGACGTTTGACTTTATTAGAGCTGCTAACCCCAGAGAAGCCGCTCGATCAGGAGATTACAATGTCTGACACTCGCGCCAACAAACGTTTCCGCTCACAAGAGTGGTTTGATAACCCCAACAACCCGGGGATGACTGCTCTGTATGTTGAGCGTTATCAGAACTCGACGTTTTCACGCGAAGAATTACAAAGTGAGCGTCCAATCATTGGCATCGCTCAAACGGGATCTGATCTGGCACCATGTAATAAGATACATGTTTTCCTGATGGAACGGATCAAACAAGGCATTCGTGAGGCAGGCGGGGTTCCAATGGAATTTCCCGTCCATCCAATTCAGGAAACAGGCAAGAGGCCAACTGCAGCGCTTGATCGCAACCTGCAATATCTTTCGTTGGTAGAGGTTTTGCATGGTTATCCTATCGACGGAGTGGTGTTAACCACAGGATGTGACAAAACAACCCCAGCAATGTTGATGGGAGCAGCCACTGTCGATTTGCCAGCAATCGCGCTTAATGGCGGACCAATGCTTGACGGTTGGTGGAATGGAAAGCGAGCGGGTTCCGGCATGATCGTATGGGAAAGCCGTCGCCTGCTTGCTGCTGGTGAGATAGACTACGAAGAGTTCATGTCGCGGGTATGCTCGTCAGCGCCTTCACTCGGGCATTGCAATACCATGGGAACAGCTTCGACTATGAATGCCATGGCTGAAGCCTTGGGAATGTCTCTGACTGGAAACTCGGCTATTCCTGCACCATTTCGTGAGCGGATGACAATGGCTTACGAAACAGGCAAGCGAATTGTACAAATGGTTCATGAGGATCTAAAACCTTCCGACATCATGACGCGCAAAGCTTTTGAAAATGCTATCGTCGTTAATGCGGCGATTGGTGGTTCGACCAATGCTCCACCTCATTTGCAGGCGGTTGCCCGTCACATAGGTGTAGAACTTAACGTACGGGACTGGGAAAAGATCGGCTATGACGTACCACTAATGCTTAATATGCAGCCAGCAGGCGAATATTTGGGGGAAAGCTTTTTCAGAGCCGGCGGTGTTCCTGCTGTTATGGGAGAACTACAAAAGGCAGGCCGCATACATGAAGATGTAATTACTGCGACAGGTAAAAGTATGGGCCAAAACCTGGAAGGCCAGGTCTCTCGTGACCACAGCGTAATTACGACTTATGAAAAACCGCTGCGTAAAAATGCAGGCTTTAAGGTGCTCTCAGGTAACCTGTTTGACTCAGCTTTAATGAAAACCTCTGTGATTTCGGAAGACTTTCGCAAGCGCTTCCTCTCAGAACCCGGGAATGAGGGCGTATTTGAGGCTAAGGCAGTGGTTTTTGAGGGCCCTGAAGATTATCACGAACGAGTTAATGAAGCCTCTTTGGGCATCGATGAGCACACCATCATGTTTATACGTGGCGTTGGCGCCGTTGGCTATCCCGGCTCAGCGGAAGTTGTGAACATGCAGCCACCTGATCACATCATTCGTCAAGGTATCAGCCACTTGCCGACCGTGGGAGATGGCCGTCAATCAGGTACATCTGAGAGCCCATCAATCCTGAACGCTTCGCCAGAAAGCGTAGTTGGAGGTGGCCTTGCCTATCTAAAGACAGGCGACCGGGTAAGATTGGATTTCAACAGTTCAACATTGCACGCATTAGTTGATGATGCCGAGTGGCAAGCCAGAATTGATGCTTGGATCCCTCCTGAGTTACATCATCAAACCCCATGGCAGGAAATTTATCGTACTCATGTGGGCCAGCTAGCCGATGGAGGTTGCTTAGAATTAGCGACTGCGTATCAGAAGATTGGGCGTGATCTACCCAGGGACAATCACTGAAGCCACCGCATAAGATCAATCGAACAAGGAGGCCTAATATGTCCAAAACTATTATCATTACAGGCGGCGGCGGCGGTGTCGGACGCGCCACAGCGCAACATTTCCTCGCCAATGGATGGCAAGTCGGCTTAATTGGCCGCAGATCCGCCGCTTTGGAAGAAACCGCGGCAAAAAATAAAAATACACTTATTTTACCATGTGATGTCACTGACGAAACCCAAGTGGAAAGTGCGTTTAACACTGCCTACGAGGCATGGGGACGATTGGACGCCGTATTCAACAATGCCGGCGTGAGCCTCGGAGGCGCGCCAATCGACGAACTTTCAGTGGATGACTGGCGTAATCTTATTGATATCAACGTTACAGGCAGCTTCATTGTGGCCCGCGCCGCTTTTAGGATCATGCGACATCAATCGCCACAGGGCGGCCGCATTATCAACAATGGATCTGTGTCTGCCTATGTACCACGTTGGGGCTCTGCGCCGTATACAGCTTCAAAACACGCGATTACCGGTCTTACTCGCTCAATCAGCCTTGACGGACGTCCATTCAACATTGCTTGCGGGCAAGTTGACATCGGCAACGCACTTACCGACATGGCCAGAAAAATGACAAAAGGTGTACCGCAAGCTGATGGAAGTATCGAAGTAGAGCCGGTCATGGATGTGTCTAATGTAGCAACATCCGTGCTTCATATGGCAAATCTTCCTTTGGAGGCCAATGTCCAGTTTATGACAGTCATGGCTACGAATATGCCATATATTGGACGTGGCTAAATTATTAGTGGAAGGGAGAACCGCCCTTCCACTAACCACCTAACGCTGTAAGCGCGAAGTCACTCTTTTTCCGCTATCGTTTTACCGGCTTAAGAAATTCGAAATCACAACCCTGTTCTGCCTGTGTGACTTCGGTAGCATAGAGCTTATTATATCCACGCAAATTCTCAGGCTCTTCGAGATCAGATACCCATTCTGACCGACGCTTATCTAATTCCTTTTCATCGACCAACAAATCAATACGCTTGTTAGACACAGAAATGCGAATGCGATCTCCATTTCGCACGAGTGATAGCGGACCGCCTATGGCTGCTTCAGGAGACACATGAAGCACAATAGTACCGAAAGCAGTTCCAGACATTCGGGCATCAGATATCCGCACCATATCTTTCACACCCAATTTGCTGAGCTTTTTAGGAATAGGTAAATACCCCGCTTCAGGCATCCCAGAGTCACTTTTTGGCCCTGCATTTTGTAGAACCATAAAGTCATCGCTAGAAATATCTAAATCTGGATCATCAACTCTTGCAGCTAAATCTTCGAGAGAGGAAAAAACAACGGCACGGCCCTCTGCTTCAAAGAGATTTTTGTCGGCCGCAGCCCGCTTAAATATTGCACCATTTGGAGCCAAATTTCCAAAAAGAGCAATCAACCCTCCTTCTGGCTCTAACGGCTCCTGTGCACGTGCTATAACCCTCGTATCTATGTAGCCGTCATCTGTCTCCAATCGATCGCCAAGCGTTTCACCGGTCACACTAATTGTATCCAAGTGTAGCAGGGGACGTAATTCGCGAAGTACAGCTCCCATCCCACCCGCGAAGAAAAAATCTTCCATGTAATGTGAGCCCATAGGCTTTAGATTAACGAGGACTGGTGTCGTATCCGATAGCTCGTTCAATCGCTCTAAAGAAACGTTTATCCCTAGCCGACCAGCAACGGCAGTAAGGTGCACTATAGCATTTGTTGAGCCGCTTAGCGCGAGCAAAACCCTGATTGCGTTTTCAACGGATTTTTCAGTTATGATTTCACTAGGAAGTATTGGTTTTTCAACCATCCGCGCCGCGGCCAAACCAGACGCTTCAGCCGCTCTAAGGCGATCCGCATGCACCGCGGGTATAGCGGCCGTACCAGGAATGGTCATTCCTAGAGTTTCAGCAACACAAGCCATTGTTGAGGCAGTGCCCATAACTGCACAACTGCCTGCAGTAGTGGCTAGCCGACCTTCAATATCATCGATTTGGTCTTTTGAGACATCACCAGACCTGTACTTAGCCCAAAACCTGCGACAATCGGTGCAAGCTCCTAGCCTTTCTTCACCATAGCGGGAAGTCATCATTGGACCACCAACCAGCTGAACTGCCGGTAAATTTGCTGAAGCCGCACCCATTAATTGAGCCGGCACAGTTTTGTCGCAGCCCCCCATCAACACAACGGCATCCATTGGCTGAGCTCTTATCATTTCCTCGACGTCCATCGACATCAAATTTCTAAATTTCAGACTAGTCGGATTAAGAAAAACCTCGCCGAGCGATATGGTCGGAAACTCAATGGGCAGTCCCCCTCCTAGAAGAACGCCCCGCTTAACCGCCTCAAGCAATTCAGGGAAATGCCGATGACAATTGTTAAATCCAGAATAACTATTGGCTATTCCTACAATCGGCTTTCTCAGTACTTCCTTAGAATAACCCATAGAAGCTGCGAATGAGTTTCGCAGATACAATGAGAAATCTTGGTCACCGTAATTGGTAAGTCCCTTACTGAGGCCGACTTTTTTCTCTTTTGACATAATCACCCCAAAAGAAGACTTATCCAACGAAATTGGGCTGTACTTTTTTGTAACGTTCTCTTCGCCAAATATAGAGACCAGAAGTGATGATAACTGCAGCCCCGGCTAAAGTCCAAACCGTTGGATATGTGTTGAAAATTACTACTCCTACCAACGCCGCCCAAAAAACCTGTGTGTAGATTAGCGGAGCTAGAATTGATGCGTCAGCCCAACGATGGGCAGTGGTAACCGCAATATGGCCCATAGCGCCGCAGAAGCCAATTATGCCGAGGACGGCCCAGTCCACGCCATTATTTGGCCATACCCAAACATTTAAAGCAAATGGCGCTAGCACTATTGTAGAAATTCCGCTGGACCATACCTGTTGTGTTGCATTGGTCTCTACACCAGCCAAAAGCCGGGTCATGATAAAATATGTCGATGCCATCAATAACACGCACAAGCTTAGAAGCATTGCAGGATGAAACGATTGCCCCCAAGGCTGAATCACCAGAAGAACCCCAAGAAAACCAACACACACTGCAATAATACGACGCAAACCCACCTTTTCGCCAAGGATTGGGATAGCCATTAAGGTTATTACGATGGGTCCAGCAAAAGAAATCGTCGTGGTAACGGTAATGGGAAGAAATTTTAGGGCTTGAAAGTTCAACACAGTACCCATGAAAAGAGCGCAAGAGCGCAATACTTGACGCTTTGGCGCGTTAGAATGAAACACCCCAAACCCTTCACGCGGCACATAAATTACTAGTGAAATCAAAAAGTGTCCTGCGTATCGAATAAAGACAATCTGCAAAACAGGAATGCCAACGATACTCAACCATTTTGCAGACGTATCAATGCCAGTGAAAAATATCACCGCTAGAGCCATTGCCAGCACGCCAGCAAAAACTCGATGCTCTCTGGGCTCCGGGACGTTCATGTCGATTGATTACATCGTCATGCCACCGTCAATGGCAACGCATTGACCGGTCATGTACTTCGTTTCGTCGGAGGAAAGATACACCACAAGCTCGGCAATTTCGTCCGCGGTACCAAGTCTTCCCATTGGCTGTCGCGCAACAAAATCTTCCATGGCCTGATCGTAATCACCTGTAGCATGTAAACGGCCCTGTAAACTTGGTGTATCTACAGTGCCAGGTGCAATACAGTTCGCGCGAATACCGCGCGTAATATAATCGGCAGCCACTTGTTTGGTCAGGGCAATGGTTGCGCCCTTAGATGTCCCATAAATGAAACGGTTCGGAAGCCCCCGTAAAGACGAACATACTGATGCAATGTTCACAATGGCTCCCTGACCGCGCTCTAACATTCCAGGAACAGCAGCTTGGATGGCGTGAAAATGGGCCCGAACGTTCAAGTTCATCGCCAAGTCAAAATCCTCATCGGTTGCTTGCTCAATCGTTCCAGAATGCACAATCCCAGAGCAATTCACCAAAACGTCTGGCTGTGCTTTTGTCACTGCAGCAACCAGAGCAGCCTTATCAAGAACATCAAGGGCAAAGGCTTCCGCAACATTTAAGTCAGCCAGAAATTTATTGTGCAAATCCGTGGCAATGACGTGTGCGCCTTCACGCGAAAGAGCAAGAGCACTGGCCCGTCCAATCCCCTGCCCGGCAGCAGTTACAAATACGCGCTTACCTTGTAATCTCATGATGATTTCCTTCTCAAATTTTCAACCATCCAGTCCACAATCTGCGGGACCATTAAATCCCCTGAGCCACCTTCAACAATTTCGGCAAGCGTGGCGTTAGCTGCACCTGACATACGGCTATTAAGGCCTAAATCTTTGGCCATTTGTCGATAATAGCCGACATCCTTAGCCGCATTTTGTGCTGAAAACGCCAGATCAATCTGCCTTTCAGTAGCGTAATTTCGAACAAATTGCATCATACCTGAATGGTTTGGTCCTGCCGCCATCACCTCATAAAGAGATTGGCGCGCGATTTTCGCCTCATCGGCGAGAGCAAAAGCCTCTGCCATAGAAATCGCCGTAGTCATGGCAAAGTAATTGTTGATCAACTTAATTGTGTGACCATTCCCAAGCTTGCCTAAATGGAAAACATTTTCACCCAAGACGTCCAGAACCGGCTTCACGCGTGTGTAAGCATCTTCGTCGCCGGCACACATAATATTTAATTTCCCATCATAGGCATGGGCAGGGGTACGCCCTAAAGGTGCATCAAGATAAATCGCGCCTTTCTCAGCCAACGCCGCTCCGATCTTTAGTGTGGACGCCGGCAGCGAGGTGCCGAAATCAATCACAATTTGATTAGGCTTTGCGCCCGCCAGCACACCGGCCTCGCCAAAAATTCGCGCTTCCACCTGTGCCGATGTACCCATACAAAGCATCACAATATCGACCGATGCTGTTAGACTTGCAGCGTCTAGCGCTTCAACCGCACCTTTTGCAGCGACTTCCTCGATCCCACTACGATCTTTGTGCCCCAAAACCGTTACAGGATGACCCGCTGCCAAGAGGCGGGAAGCCATCGCTCGCCCCATAAGACCCAGTCCAATAAATCCAATGTGTTCAGCCATATGCTCTACCTTTTACCTTTTCAAATACCACAGAAATCTTGGGGAATCTCGCCACGAGATACAGGCTTTCCGAGCTTTGCCGACAAGGCCGTAGCAAGTGTCATTTCCATCGCCAGAATACCTTGGGATCCAGTGCACAGGACATCATCATGTGCACCATCTGTAACCGCAGCGAACCGCTCCATCTGAGCAAGGATCGGATCAATAGAATTATAAGCAGGCGCTTCAAATTGAGACAGACCCCGTCCCCATTCAACTTCACCAGAGTAATCGGCCCTCCAAATCTTTCGTGACGGAAACTCCATCGAAGCTCTTGTACCAGTGATCTTAATATAGTCCTGACCTGTCCCTGCAATATTTGGATTTTCGAACGTTCCTGCCTCAAAACTCCAAGGCGAAGCCCCAGCGTCAGAGATTAAAAAAGATCCTAAAGCTCCATTTTCAAATCTCAACGCCAATGAAGCGGTGTCTTCGATTTCTAACTTGCGGCGAGCAGATGAAGTCAGTGCAGTTACCTCACTGATTTCACCAATTAAAAAGTTTAGTAAATCGATTTCGTGGATCAAATTTATCATAAGAGGACCCGCACCTGGCTTACGGCGCCAAAGTGGGTCGAAATAGCTGTCATTTTTGCGTAGCGACCAAAAACCTTGAACACCAACCAAATCACCGAGACTTGAAAGCTCTTCACGCGCCGAAACCGTGAAAGGATGGCAGCGCCGATGATGCCCAACAACCAGCGGGATGCCAGCTTTTTCGAAAGCATCAACAACTGCACGAGCCTCACCGAGTGTTGCCGCCACGGGCTTTTCAAGAAGTACTCCCAGCCCTTTATCCAAAGCCGACATAGAGTTCTCATAGTGAGCTGGAGTTGGTGTCGCAATGACAGCAGCCCGAACATTTTTGGGCAAGTCATCTACTGCGGCCACAGCAGACAGGCCACTTTCTATCAGTTTAATCCGCCGGGCTTCATCCGCCTCTACAACAGCAACAAGGTCAACAAAATCAGACTTTAGCGCCACTTCTACATGGCGCGCTCCAATTAATCCTGCTCCAATAACACAAATTGGGAGAGGTTTTTTCATAATCCTACCTTACATCACCGCGCCAACTTGCCATGGTACAAATTCAAAATCACCCAACCCCTGCGTCTCAGATTTTGATTTCTCACCAGACGCCATACGTAACCAAGCATCATAGATTTCACGTCCTACTTGCTCGACAGACGCGCCATCAGTGAGAATACGACCGGCATTCACATCCATGTCGTCAATAAGTCGGTTATACATCTCAGTGTTTGTCGCTACCTTTAAAGTCGGTGAAGGCTTAGAGCCAAAAGCCGAACCGCGCCCTGTTGTGAAGACAACTAGGTTACAACCACTTGCAATTTGTCCCGTAACACTTGCCGGGTCATATCCGGGGCTATCCATGAAAGTGAACCCCTTGGCTGTGACCGGCTCAGCGTATTTATAAACACCGGCAAGCGGAGTGGTCCCGCCCTTGGCCGCTGCGCCCAAAGATTTTTCCAAAATTGTGGTCAAACCGCCCTTTTTATTTCCGGGAGACGGATTGTTATCCATCGATCCCCCATTGCGCGATGTATAAGTTTCCCACCATTTAATTAATTCAATCAGCTTATCGCCAACTTTGCGATCTGCCGCACGGGCCGTCAAAAGGTGTTCGGCCCCATAAATTTCAGGAGTTTCGGCCAAAACTCCCGTGCCTCCCTGCGCAACTAATAGATCACATGCATATCCAACTGCTGGGTTAGCGGTAATTCCGGACCACGCGTCTGATCCGCCGCATTGAAGGGCAACCATTAACTCAGATGCGGGACATTTCTCACGCTGGGCTTCATTTACCAAAGGCAGCATGGCGTTAATTTTTTCGATACCCCATTCGACTGTCCGGCGAAGTCCACCAATATCTTGAATGTTCATTGTCTGAAACAATGGGCCAGGCTTCAAACCATAGGCTTCGATCAACCAATCAATTTGCATCATCTCACAGCCTAAACCGGCCATAAGCACACCACCAACATTTGGGTTTCTTGCATATCCCCAAAGAGTTCGCTGCAGCAGCTCAAAGCCAGTGCCGTCTCCCCCCATTGCACAGCCAGTTCCATGGACGAATGCAACCACTCCGTCTACATTCGGATACGCTGCGAGGCGTTCAGAGGTAAAATGTTCTGCGATTAAGCGAGCCGCAGTCGCAGAGCAGTTAACGCTGGTTAGGACTGCAATATAATTACGGGTACCAACACGACCGGTGGCACGTCGATACCCCATAAAATAATCTATCTGATCTGCAGCAACGACAGGACGCAGATTAGTCGAATATTCATACTCGGTATCTACGTTACGGAATTCCAAGTTGTGCGTGTGAACATGCGAACCCTTCGGTATGTTGCAACCTGCGTAACCAATAGTTTGCGAATATTTGATAATTGCTGAACCCGCCAGAATATCCTCAGAAGCAACTTTGTGACCACGAGGAATTTCTTGAACCGCGCCCTCATCGCCAATTTTAAGAGTTTCTAGGGCAGTAACAACATTATCGGATTGGGAAAGTCTTACTGTCTTCATATCCAAACACCACTAAACACAACTTCCATAAAAGAACGCGCGCAATTTATTTCACAATTACGCGCGCTCCAATTTTGATCAGTTATTGACCTATCCTAAAGGAACAACGTCACCATGTTGGGCCATGTGAGCAATACAGCCAAAGCGCAAAGCTGCAGAACAATAAAGGGTAGGAAACCTCTAAAAATGGCCGTCAATGTGATATGCGGCGGCGCAACCGATTTTAGGTAAAACGCCGCTGGTCCGAATGGTGGCGAAAGGAAGCTTACCTGCATGTTCATACAGAAAACCACACCAAACCAAATTGCGACATAGCGAGGCTCAAGCTGGCCAATTAGTCCTATTTCCTCAACTGGAAGCCTTGTCACGATAGGCAAGAACACTGGCATGACCAAAAGCACAATGCCAATCCAGTCCATAAACATACCCATGACGAGGAAGATTAGCATCATCATCAAGATAACGCCCATTGTTGGCAACTCCGAGGCAACGATCAAGTTAGCAACGTAAGTTGGTCCACCAGCTAGCGTGTATGATGCCGCCAAAGCTGCGGCACCGATCGTAACCCAAATGATTGTACCGGTAGACTTCAAAGTCCTCATAAGGCTGTCCCAAACAATCTCGAAAGTCATTTCGCGACGGACTAACCCAAGCACAAACACTGCTATCACGCCCATCCCAGCAGCCTCTGTGATCCCAGTAATACCCATATAGATGGAACCCAGAACAACCCCAATCACGATCGTAGGGGCAATCAAGCCTTTGCCCATCTCCCAACCACGTTCGGTGCGTTCTTTTCCAACCAACAAAAACACGGTCGCTGCAGCCAGAGCAAAGGCTCCAACAATGTAGGGAATATCAGCAACCATCCCCAACGGAATTGGATCAATACCTTCTACGATTTTATTATCACCAGTGAGCGTAAAAAACACCGCTCGGATGAAAAGGACACCCGTCACCCACATGGCGAACTTAGCGAGAAAGCCAAGGAACAACATAGCCTTTTCGGATCCAGTAGGCATCGAAGGATCAGGCTCCGGCAGAGGAGCAAGTGACGGGTTTAGGTTGGTGCGGATCAAGATATAAAGAATGAAAAACGTCGCCAACATAAAGCCAGGTAGGAAAGATGCTGTGAACAGAGCCTTGATCGAAGTTTCAGTCACCAGACCATAGAAAATCAAAACGATAGATGGCGGGATCATTGTACCCAAAGAGCCAGACGCACAGATGGTTCCGATCGCCAGGTTTTGATTATATCCAAGACGCAACATTTGGGGCAAAGCGATGAGACCCAGAAGTACGACCTCACCACCAATAATGCCGGACATGGCAGCCATAATGACCGCCATAATCGCGGTCACAACTGCAATACCACCCCGAGTTCGGCTCAACCAAACGTTCAGAGAACTGTACATGTCTCGGGCGATACCACAGCGCTCAAGTAGTGCCGCCATAAAGATAAAGAGAGGAACCGAAATCAGAACATAGTTCGTCATCTGGCGGTAAATCGCCTGACTGAGAACGGCCAATGGGCCAGAGCCAAAATCTCTAAAGATAAGTTCCGGGCCAAACTTCATACCCAGAACAAGAACTGCCAACGCAGCTGATGCAAACCCGAGAGGCATGCCAATCGCCAACAAGGCAAACATTGCAAGGAGCAAGACAAGACTAATTGTGCCGATGTCATCAGCCTTGATCCACGAAAATAATTCCAAGAATTCCATGTTTACTGCTCCAGCGTCTTACGGATATTTTCGATTTCCGTTTCATCAATGTCATCGTGAGCAAGGTGCTCAGGAGCCTTGTTCCAATCTGAGAAAAGGTTGGACACAGCTTGCACAGCGACTAAGCTGATAATGGCCAGAAGTGACGCCTTCAATGTCCCTGGGATGGGTGGATCCCAAAAGGTTCCAAAAACCTCCATACGGGCCCAACGCGCTGCTGCATCATTGTAACCACCCCAAACAAGCGCAAAGGCAAAGAAAACGATTAGAATTACCGAAATAACATCAGCCGTTTTTTGCGCCCAGCGTGGCATCATATCGTAGATAACGTAGATCCGAATATGGCTTCGCTGCTGCATGGCATACTGACCAGCGAACAAAAACACAAAAGCAGCGATCCATAGCGACATTTCGTTGGCCCATAAAGTTGGCGCTGAAAACACATATCGCGCCACCACCTCGTAAAACATTACCATCACAATTATCGCAATCGCGATCATGGTAAGCCTGGACGTCACCAAAGTTAGTTTGTCAAAAAAGCCGTCGGGCACAGATTCAATCGCACCTTTGGTGTCAGAAAAATAAAGCGAGGTCATGATTAAGGTAAAGGCAACTGATACCCAAGTAACCGGTACAATTGGCCGCCCTTCAGGCCGGATCATCTCATACAGGCCCATACCTTCCTCTGCCCACAAATGGGTGGACAAGAGATACAAGTAGATGACGCCCGTAATACAGCCAGATGCAATCGCTAGCATTTTTACTGGTTGGCGCATCTTCCCCAACCAAAGACTATTAGTCTGCATAATTTGCCCCAATCACTTGTTGGTTTAACCCTGCTGGAAGGGGCTGGCGAACCTGGTAGTTCGCCAGCCCCGAGCTAACCGCTAATTGCGGCCATTAAGCATTAGTTGATCAAGCCCAGAACGGTCATGTACTCAACATGGCTGTCTACCAGCGCAGCTGCCTCAGGCGAACGTGTTGCCCAGTCAGCCCAAGCTTCTTGAGCCATCGAGCGGAACATCGCACGATCTTCTGACGACCAGTCGTGAAGCACGATACCATCCGCTGTCAGCTGAGCCGCCGCTTCGGCGTTTGCAACGTCCATGTAGAGGGTCAGCTGCAGAGAAAGCTTCTGCCATGCAACTTCCATGATGCGCTGCTGCTGCTCAGTCAAACCATCCCAGACGTCCTTATTGCAGGCCAGGTGGTCAGATGGCATTGAGTGGAAGCCAGGGAACGACGCATGTCCTACGATGTCGTAAAGACCCATTGCTACGTTGTTAGCAAGTGCAGAAGCGTCGGCGCCGTCGATAACACCCGTCTCAAGAGCGGTAAAGATGTCAGTGAAATCCATCACGATTGGCGATGCACCAAGCTTCTCAAAAATCTCGGTCTCCATTCCGGGAGGCGAGCGGAACTTCCAACCTTCAAGATCTGCTGGTCCAGCGATTGGACGGGAAGAAGACATCGATTCTTGGCCGAACAGCGACCATCCGATGAGCTGCATGTTGTATGAATTGTACAGCTCCTGGGCATCCTCGTATCCACCGCCCTGGTAAAGCCAAGAATACTGCTGCCATGGAGTGTCATAACCACCCATGATATCGCCCAAGAATTGGAAGGCAGGGTTTTTACCAGTTTGGTAAGCGGCGCCGGTTGCGTCGCAATCCAGAATGCCGTTAACCGCAGCGTCCCAAGTTTCAACAGAACCCACAACAGATGAAGAGAAGAACATCTCTACGGTAATGTCTCCGCCAGACATCACACTAACGTCGTCAGCCCACTGTGTAATATGACGACCAAGCGGCGTCTCTGCTGCGTGGTGAGTTTGGATCCGGAGATTAACCGGGTCCGCTGCGGCTGCTCCAGCGACCATAGCGCCCGCTGCAGCCGTTACTAAAAGCGATTTAATTTTCATCGTTCCTCCCTTTGCGACTATAGCCGCTGAGTATTTTGCTGCCGAACTGCAGCTTGTAAGTTCGATGGCGCACCATCTAGAATCGACGGTAGCTAAAGCGCTATCGACAATCAACCACTTTTGGTATACCAAATCTTTCGTCTCAATTATTCCAAACGTTCTGTATTGGTTTGTTGTCGATTGTAAGATTTCTATGTCAGAGTTTTCGTCACAAAATTTGGCCGATCAAACGGCTCTAAAGCTCAGAAGAAGCATTCTTAGGGGTGACGTCCAACCTGGCGATCCAATCAAAGAACGAGACACAGCCATCGTGATGGGTGTGAGTCGTACTCCGATGCGAGAGGCGATCCGTGTGCTATCCAAGGAAGGGCTCATTGAGCTTCGGCCAAGCAGGAGTCCAGTAGTTGCAGAGCTGGATGTAACATCCGCAACAGAGCAAGCCGCAGTCCTTATTGCTCTGGAAAATCTTTCCGTTGAACTAGCGTGCGAAAACGCGACCAAGGAAGATTTAGAGAACATGCAGCAAATTGTTGAATACATGGATGCGAATTTCTATGACTTCGACCCCCTCGACATGTTTGAGATTGACATGTCGTTTCATACAGCTATCGCCAAAGCGTCGCACAACTCAGCGCTAGCAAAGACACATCAAGCCTTTCAGCAACGGCTATGGCACGCACGCTATTTAGCAGCGCGGCAACGTCGCAACCGAGATCGCGTCGTAGGTCAACATACCTCTATTCTTGAAGGGCTAAAAATGAGAGACAAACGGGCTGCTTGCAGCGCTGTAGGAGTGCATCTGTCGCAATTAGCCGAAGATATTCGTCAACAGATTACACGTCAAAATGCCCAGAAGGGTAAAAAAAAAGATCAAAGCAAAGAGTAGGAGAATAACAGATGAAATTACTGCGCTACGGCCCCCAGGGTCAGGAAAAGCCAGCCATTCTAGATGCAGATGGCCAAGTGCGCGACCTGTCGAGCCATGTCACTGATTTTGCGGGCGCAGACGTATCGTTCGAAGCATTAGATGCGATCCGAAAGATCGACATCTCAACCCTACCTGTTGTTGCCAAACCTGGCAGGATTGGCGCTTGCCTTGCGTCTGTGCCAAACTTCTATTGCATCGGCCTGAACTACGCCAAACACGCCGCCGAGACAGGCGCAGAACCCCCGAAAGAACCCATCATTTTCTCGAAAGCGACGTCATCTTTGTCTGGCCCGTTTGACCCTGTTGTCATTCCGCGCAATTCGGTCAAAGCCGATTGGGAGGTGGAGCTTGGCGTGGTGATCGGCCGCGAGGCCCTCTATGTCAGCGAGGCAGATGCGCTCTCCTATGTGGCGGGCTACTGCACCATCAACGATGTCTCAGAGCGCGAGTTCCAAATCGAAAAAGGCGGTCAGTGGATCAAAGGCAAATCTGCTCCAACTTTCGGCCCTACAGGCCCCTATCTGGTCACCGCAGATGAGGTGGGCGATCCGCAAAAACTGGGTCTAACCTTGTCGCTAAATGGCGAGGTTGTGCAGGATTCCAACACCGATGATATGATCTTTGGTGTCGCCAAAATCATTTCCTACATGAGCCAATTCATGAAACTCGTTCCGGGCGATATCATCGCCACAGGCACGCCTTCGGGCGTAGGTATGGGGATGAAACCGCAGCGCTTCCTCAAGCCAGGTGATGTTATGGAGATCGAAGTGAAGGGTCTCGGCGCACAAAAACAAACAGCCGAAGCTGCAAGCTAAGGCCATCTAAGTTTCCCAAGGCGGGGTTCGCCCGCCTTGGTTTTTTATGTTCGGCCAGAGTTTGTCCCCATGTCGCGCACGCCCAACCTTAACGGCTTTCTGTATTTCGAAACCGTGGCACGGCGGGGCACGATCAGCCGCGCCGCCGAAGAGATGTCAGTATCGCCCTCGGCGGTCAGCCAACAAATCAAACTTCTTGAACAAAATCTGGGCGTAAAGCTGTTCCGTCGTCAGGGGCGTATGTTGAGCCTGACGCTGGAAGGCGAGCAACTGTTTCAATCGGCCTCCGTGGCGCTTCGCATGCTGCGCGACACAAGCCGTCATTTCAAGCGAGGGTGCGAAACCTATCAGCTGAATATGGGCGTATCACCTAGTTTTGGGGTGCGGTGGTTGGGGCCCCGACTGTCTGATTTCATTGCCCGCTACCCTGATTGGGATCTTCACATTGATGCGGCGCCCGACCCCACCGATTTCGACCGCGAGAGGATGGAACTGGATCTGCGCTATGGCACGGGGAATTGGCCAGGCTATCACAGCGAAGCGGTGTTTGACGATTGCGTGGTTCCCCTGTGCAGCCCCGACTACCTGAAAGAGCTACCACAAAGCGGCGATGCCGCTGCCACCCTCACCGCGGCGCGTCTCATCGGCACGCCACGGGCTTTGTGCCAGTGGGACTATTGGCTGAACCACAATGCCATCACCCTGCCCGAACGGCATATGCCGATTTTGATGGATCGCTCCTCAATGGCGCTGCAACTGGCCGTTGATGGTGTGGGCGTGGTGCTCGACAGCATGTCCTTAGCCATGCCCGAAATGGCCGAGGGGCGGCTTGTACCAGTTCTGCCTCAAATACCGGTTTTGCGCTTTGCATCCTATTGGGCGATCTGCCCAAGCCGCTATATCAAGCGGCGCGCCGTGCAAGAATTTCTTGCATGGTTAAAATCGCAGACCAAGGATTTTGAAACTGAAATCACCGCTGCCTGCGCCCGCCACGGATTGCGTCAAACACGTATAGAATTCGACCTCAAGCGGGCGGCAGAGCAGCATTAGGTTTAGTGAATCAATGATCCGCCGTTCACATCGACCTCAGACCCCGTCACATAGGCCGACAGATCGGATGCCAAGAACAACGCGCAACCTGCCACGTCCGAGGCTTCGCCCGCGCGCCCCATCGGGATACCCGCAAGGATCTGCACCTTCATCTCAGGTGTCAGCTTGCCCGCCGTAATATCGGTGGCAATAAATCCAGGGCAAATCGCATTGGCACGGATGCCGTCAGGCGCCAATTCCCGTGCCATCGCCTTGGTCAAGCCCAAAACGCCCGCCTTGGCCGCCGAGTAGTGTGGCCCCCCAAAAATGCCGCCGCCCCGCTGTGCCGACACCGATGACATATTCACAAGCTTACCACTTTTGCGCTCGCGCATATGAGGGATCACAGCCTGACTCATATTGAGCGTGCCGAGCAAGTTCACATCCATCACGGCGTCATAGTTTTCGTGGCGGATTTCCATGATCTTTAACGGCTGCGTGATGCCCGCATTATTAACCAAAATATCAATCTTGCCATAGGCCTCTAGGATCACAGCGACCGCACGGTCACAATCCTCTTTGCGCGTCACATCACACGCAAGCCCGATATGACCCACACCCAAATCTGCAGCGGCATCCTCGGCTTGGCCCTCGTCCAAATCTAAGATCGCCACTTTTGCGCCATGCTCCACGAAAAGCTTTGCCGTTGCCTTGCCCAATCCGCGCGGGCTTGCAGCCCCCGTGATGATGGCAATCTGTCCGTCCAGTAAACCCACTCTCGCTTCTCCTTTAAACACGCCGCGCGGCGCGTGGTTATTGGTCGACCCAATTGCGCAGTTGCTCCGCAATCCGTTCAACTGTGATCCCGTATTGGTCATGCAGGCTTGGTAGTGCACCTGCGTCCAGAAATTCATCCGGCAAACCAATTTGGCGCAATGGCACAAAGACATCATGCGTCATCAGCGTCTTGGCAACCGCATCACCAAGCCCACCCGTGATCGAATGATTTTCTGCAACCACCACAAGGCGACCGTTTTTTTGTGCCTCGGCAAGAATTGTGTCTTGATCCAAAGGTTTGATGGTTGGGCTGTGCAACACCGCAACGCCAATGCCATCTTGCTCCAGAACCTGCGCCGCATCCAAGGCGCGCATGGTCATGATCCCGGAGGAGATGATCAAAACATCCGCGCCCTCGCGCAACATCTTCGCACGGCCAAGCTCAAAACTGTAATCATATGCGCCCAACACATTGGCCACTTGTCCGCGCAAAAGCCGCATGTAAGCAGGACCTTTATAGTCAGTGATAGCACGCGTAGCCTGTGCCACGTCCACCGCATCGCAAGGGTCAATCACCACCATATTGGGCATCGCCCGCATGATCGCCATATCTTCGGTCGCTTGATGGCTTGGGCCATAGCCCGTGGTCAGGCCAGGAAGCGCGCAGACGATTTTGACGGGTAGGTTTTCCTCTGCAATCGCCATTGCGATAAAGTCATAGGCGCGCCGCGCGGCAAAAACCGCGTAGGTGGTGGCAAAGGGCGTAAAACCTTCGCGGGCAAGCCCCGCTGCGGCCGACATTAAAAGGCCTTCGGCCATACCCATCTGATAAAACCGCTCAGGATAGGCCTGCGCGAAAATATGCAGATCGGTGTATTTCGACAAATCGGCAGACAATCCCACGATATCCGCGCGGGTCTTGGCCAAGTCCACCAATGCATGACCAAATGGCGCCGCAATCGTCTCGCGACCTTCGGCATCGAGAGACGCGATCATGGCAGATGTGCGTACCGCATCTATGCCGCTTGCGCGACTGCGGGGGGTATATTTCGACTTTCTGCGGGAATGGGGAGGGATGCTCATAGCGGCTTTTTCTCCTCATGCTCGGCCAATGCCTTGGCCCATTCATCGGCTTCGACACGGATAAAATGCGTTTTCTCACGGGTCTCAAGAAAGCTGATCCCATGACACATTTTGGTATTGCAAATAATAACACGAGGGCATGGATTGGGATGCGTTTTGGCCGCATCAAAGGCCGCAACCACCGCTGCTAAATCATTGCCATCCACCTCTTGTGCGAACCAGCCAAAGGCCTCCCATTTCGGCGCTTCGGCCCCTTGGGCCAAGGCCGCACGACTTGGCCCATCGGCCTGTTGATTGTTGAAATCAACGATCGCAATCAGGTTGTCTAATTTCCATTGGGTGGCAGACATCACGGCCTCCCAAGTCGAGCCTTCGCCAAGTTCGCCATCTGACAACAGATTATAGACAAAGGCAGGGTTGTTCTTGCGTTTCAGACCCAAGGCTGCGCCCACCGCAATGCCCAACCCATGACCAAGCGATCCGCCTGTGATCTCCATTCCAGGCGTATAGGCGGCCATGCCCGACATCGGCAGGCGACTATCATCCATGCCATAGGTGGCGATTTCATCCTCGGGCAAAATCCCCGCTTCAATCAGCGCCGCATAGAGCGCGATCGCATAGTGACCTATGGAGAGATAAAACCTATCGCGCCCTTCCCATTCTGGATCATCGGCGCGCAAGCGCATCGCATGAAAATAGGACACGGCCAAAACATCAGCGACACCAAGCGCCTGCCCGATATAGCCTTGCCCCTGCACCTCGCCCATCAATAGCGCGTTGCGCCGAATGGCCCAAGCCCGTTGTGCCAGCGACATATTTGCTCCGCTCTGGCTCACAACACCCCTCCCTGCATGCTCTGCGGTTTCCCCGTGATATCCGCGCAGAAGATGCGCCAGCGACAGAGCGAAAAACAAGACCAGATAAATGAATTATCTTTAAGCCCTGCTTTAAGATAATGCTCAAAAAAATGATGGTTATTGTCGCAGCCGTCCCGTTATCAAAGATAGGGATTGTGCCGCAACCAATAGGGGAAAAAGATCATGAACCTGTCACGACTGCTTGCCGAATATAACGCCGCCAAAGGGCCT
>Ga0255776_10000341_pt1 | contig 53228 bp, 56 predicted proteins | sample 071ome_19_FD_179974 | JGI IMG/M metagenome (GOLD analysis project Ga0255776, IMG submission 179974) | Coastal salt marsh microbial communities from the Groves Creek Marsh, Skidaway Island, Georgia - 071413AT metaG (version 2) | ecosystem: Environmental > Aquatic > Marine > Intertidal zone >...
CTTGTTCCTTGTCGACCGCCCCCTTGTACTGCAGCAACCGAGATGGGGGCAAGATCGGTACCAGACGGTGCAACGAGAGCAGAGGTGAAGAGCACGACCAACGTTGCCGACATCCACATTGATGTACGACGTAGGCCAGTCGAATGTCGACGGGTTGCGACGAGTTCGGCGATCATCGCCCCGATCGCAAACACCGTCAATGTGAGCAACGGCACGCCCCCAAGCCGGGCGATCGGAAGGAGTGGCCCGCCTGCCTGACCGATGCCGAGCGTTGCGAGCGGAATACCGCCGAATGGCATGACGAGCCGCGCCATTTCAACGAGTGAATGTGCCCCGACTCTTCCAAACCGTGAGCGCGTCGGAACAGCGGCGGCGAACGCGTGCAGCACCGCAAAAAATAGAACTGCGGCGACGTAACCAGGCGCGGTGAGGAAATACATCCACGCAGTGGTCGGCCCGAACCAAGAAATTCCGAACAGCAACCCGAGAACCCACCGGTCTTGCCAGCGATCTGCACGGAGCGAAAACAACAGCGCCACTCCGACAAATGCTCCGGGCCAGAATCCCCAAGGGGGCATTGATAGTGCTACCAATGCCCCTGAAAGAAGCGAGGCAAGGCGAGATTGCCGTCTCGTCATTGCACGAGCGTTGCAAAGACGGCGTATCGCTGGGCGGTCGAACCAGGCGGATGGCAGGCAAACAGCGTCGTTGTATGCGCCGGGGTTTGATCGATGATCCAAAGGTCGGTCGGTTCAATCACCTGCATGTCGGTGACGGCGTAGACGAAACGTCCATCGTCGGTCTCGAAAATGATCTCATCGCCGATGACAAGTTCATTGATGCGCAGGAACACTTGGTGTTTGCTCACCCGATGACCGGCGACAACGACATTGCCTTGAGCTCCCGGCATTGCAGTGCCGGGCCAGTGGCCAGGACCGAGATCGAGGGTGGTGAGTCGAATTCCCTCGTGCAACCCCATTTCGACGTCGATAGCGGGAATCGAAATGGTGCCGAGCTCGATCACGGGCTCTGCTGCTTTGGTGTCTGAGGGGGGAGGGATCGGCGTCGGAAGAGTGGTTGTCGTCGTTGTTGTTGTCGTGGTCGACGTCGTGGTCGTCGTCGATGTTGTAGATGTCGTTGTTGTTGACGGAGTTGACGTCGTGGTTGTCGCAGCGACAGTTGTCGTTGTTGACGGCGCCGTCACTGCGTCGTCGTCATCGTTAAAAAAGGCGACCGAGATCACTGTGACGATGAGTGTGACCACACCAACAGTGAGCGCAAAGCGACGTGACATTGCGTTTAGTTTGCCATCGATGCAAGTAATTCCTCTGCCGCGCGGGTGCCATCTGCAATGCATGCAGGAATTCCGATGCCTCGATATGACGAACCGGCGAGTTGCAGGTGACGGGGTAGCAGGCCATCGATCGCAGCAACTCGTTCGGCGTGATGTGGTCGGTATTGGGTGAATGCATGGGCCCAGCGAGAGACCCTTGTTTCTGCATGATCGATATGAATTCCGAGCTGCTGAGATGTTTCTTCAATTGCATGGTTCACCAGATCAGCATCACTGAGATGATCGATCGGGAGAGCGTCGCGCCCGAGTGAAATTCGAAGAATTTGTGAACCGTCATCTTGCGCGAGATGGCTCCATTTTTGAGACGCAAACGACACCGCCGTCACCAGCCGTTGTTGAGATTTAGGGATGAGGTAACCGGAGCGATTCTGAAGATGTTCAGGCCACTCGTTTGCGGCGACTCGAACGGTGACGATGGCGACATCCGATGTATCGAATGAACCCAATGCTGTTCTGAGATCTCCATCGAAGAGGCGGCTGGCATGGTGTGCAGGTGTCGCCACGATGACACCGTCGGCCTCGATGTCGTTGACCATCCATCTGTTGTTCGTCTGCTGTAGCGACTGGCACGGTGACCCACTGATGACGCGTGCCCGCTCTTCACCATGTTGCTGCAGTGCAGCGATGGTCGAGTGGATGAATTGTTCCATTCCGAGAGGAGGTGCGCCAAAGATCGGGCCACCCTGAGGCGGAGCCATTTTTCGCAATTTGCGACCTGAGATGAGCGCGCTTCGACCCGCTTGCGAGAGCGAGTGCAATTGCGGGACTGCTTGCAGGCTGAAACGATCGGTATCGGCACCGTAGATCGAGCCGACGAGAGCATCAACGAGCCGATCGTGTACGTGATAACCGAATCGGCTCCGAGCCCATTCACCAATGGAGTCATGATCGATCGAGCTTCGAGGCCGAACCAGATCAAGCGCCGCTCGAGCGAGCGCAGTGGTTGGCAGTAGCCCTGAACGAGCGATCGCTGTCAGTGATGTGGGTACACCCAGTGCCAGATCAGAAGGGATCGGGTACAGCTTTCCCGCCCAGATTCCTGCCGATGCTGACGTGGGTGACACGAGTTGCTCGCCGAGACCCACCGTCGAGGCAAGTTGAACGGCATGCGGGGTGCGAAGAAGAAACGCGTCAGCCGATTCGTCGATAAGTGATGCGCCAAAACGGGAGGTGCGAATCTTTCCACCAAGGCGTTCCTCGGCTTCGAGCAGAACGATTTCGGTATCGGTGCCGCTCGTGAGGGTCACCAATCGATGCGCAGCAGCAACCCCGGTGATGCCCCCGCCGATAACAACGATTCGCTCGGCCGTTGGCATTGTGATTAACCCGCGTCGACGACCCGTTGAGCAAGAGCGTGTAAGACCGCTGGGTCATCGTTGACGCACGCGGTGCGATCGAATGCCAACCCAGCCTGCTCGGCGCGGGCCCGAGCTTCGATATCGAGGTCATACAGCACTTCAAGATGGTCGGCGACGAATCCGACTGCGCTGACGATCACTCCACGGTGTGTGCCGTTCGCTCCGAGGCCATCGATGACATCGAGAATGTCAGGACCGATCCACGGCTCAGGGGTACGTCCGGCGCTTTGCCAACCGATTGACCAACCGTTGCCCTCTTCAAGGCCGACTCGGCCAGCCACTGCCTGTGCAGTGGAGCGAAGCTCGTCTGGATAGGGGTCACCTGAATCAATAATTCGTTGAGGCAGTGAGTGAGCGGTGAAGACAACATGGCTGTCTGCTGGCATCTGTTCGAGACGAGCCGCAAGATCGCTGGCGATGAACTCAACAAATGCAGGCTCTGTCGCCCAGCTGTCGACACCAGAAACAGAGATGCCGTGCGGCTCAGCTGCAGTTCGCGTTCGGTCGAGGTATTGCCCGATGGAATACGTCGAATAGTGAGGGGCGAGGACAAGGCCGGTGATCTTCGTGACACCCTCTGAGGCGAGCTGCTCAACAGACGCCTCAATTTTTGGGTCGGCGTGTTTGAGGCCGAGTTCGACGCGATAGCCGCCGGGGTCGATTGCGTCGAGTTCTTGCTGCAGACGTTGTTGCTGACGTTCGGTGAGTTCGGCTAGCGGTGAAAGCCCGCCGATCGCCTCGTAGCGGGCGACGAGGTCAGCGAGAGCCTCAGGAGTTGGTGGGCGACCCCGTCTGATATCGGTGTAGTAGGGCTCGATTTCGTCGCGGTGGCGAGGGGTTCCGTACGCCATCAACATGACGGCGGTGTGTGGTTGAGGCTGTGGGGAGGTCATGAGGGGGAGGGCTCCATGGCGGTTTGTTCGTGCACGAAAGCCACAACCTCGGTGAGGACTCCGGGATCAGTATCTGGTTGGACACCGTGCCCGAGGTTGAAGATGTGGCCGGGGTGACCACCATTGTCGCGAAGCACCTCCATTGCACCATCGAGCGCAACATTCACCCCCGCAAGTACGAGCGCGGGGTCAAGATTGCCTTGGACGACAAGGTCAGATCCCATACGTTCACGCGCAGACGAAATTGGTGTTCTCCAGTCGAGACCAAGAACCTGTGGCCCCGCTGCGTACATCGATTCGAGAAGGTGGTCACATCCGATGCCGAAGTGAATTCCTGGGACATCGGCATGGCGCTCGTTCAATGTGTGAAACACCCGTGTCGAGTGCGGTGCAACAAAGGTGTCGTAGTCACGAGCTGAAAGCGACCCCGCCCATGAGTCGAAGAGTTGAAAGGCGCAGGCACCGTGGGCGAGTTGAGCGGAAATGAACTCAATGGCGTAATCGGACAGACATTCCATCAAGTCATGCCAGAGCTGAGGTTCAGCATGCATCATCGCTTTCGTGTGTTGATACGTGCGACTCGGAGCACCCTCGATGAGATAGCTCGCAACGGTGAATGGCGCTCCTGCGAATGCAAGAAGCGGAACCGATGCCGGAAGTTCGTTGACGAGAATGTCAACCGTTTCGGTGACATGTTGAATGTGTTCGGGCGTCAGCGGCGGCAAGCGTTGAAGATCATTGCGTGAGCGAAATGGTTGCTCCGCAACCGGCCCGGTTCCGGGTGTGACATCGATACCAAACCCGGTTGCGTGCACCGGTACAACAATGTCACTGAAGAGCACTGCGGCATCAACGTTGTGCCGACGAACGGGTTGCAGCGTGATCTCGGCGGAGAGTTCGGGCTGGGCGATGGCATCAAGAATCGACCCACTGCCGCGAAGTTCTCGGTATTCGGGAAGGCTCCGACCAGCTTGACGCATGAACCACACAGGCGTGTGTTGTGCGGGACGCCCGGCGCCAGCATTCAGGAAGGGTGAGTCGGTCATAAAAGAGGAAGCCATCGGCACCGTTGAAGATATCTGGACGGGTACACTTGTCGGACTCCAAAGCCGAGTTCACCCCCGAAGATGGCGATGGAGACCGACAACGATGACCCAGTTACACCCAGAAATCGCTGACGAACAACAGTTTGTCGACCATGCGTATGAGTGCTTAGAGAGCAGCCGAAGCGCAGCGTGGAGAATGCGCGACATGCATGAGGCCGATTTGGGAGGAACATTTCAGGCGCGTTTTGAACGCAACGCTGTTGATGAGGCACTGGTGAAACGCCTTGTCGAGCTTGATCTTGGCGATGCAGCCCTTGTGTTTGGTCGTATTGATCGTGATGACCCTGAGTCCTCGGAGATTGAGGCTTTCCATATCGGTCGTCTTGCAGTAAGTGATGAAGATAGAGAACCGGTGGTGGTCGATTGGCGTGCACCGGTAGCTGAGCCGTTTTACCGCGCAACGGGTCGAGACCCGATGGGTCTTGTTCGACGGCGACATTTCGTGGTCGAGGGCCGATCAGTTCTTGGTTTGGAAGATGAACTTTTCGGCGAGGGCCATATCGGCATCGGTGATGATGGGTTGACCTCGACCCAAAACGAGTTGCGAGGGTACAGCACGCTGGTCGCTTCGCTTGAGCGAGGTCGCACCGGCACGCTCGGCGACATCGTTGCAACGATTCAGGCCGAGCAAGACGAAATTATTCGCTCGCCCCAGTCAGGCGTTCTGGTCGTGCAAGGTGGTCCTGGCACCGGAAAGACCGTTGTTGCACTTCATCGTGCGGCGTATCTGCTGTACACCCATCGCTTTCCACTCGAAGACCAAGGCGTGCTGGTAATCGGCCCGAACCGGGTATTTCTTCGCTACATCGAACAAGTACTGCCATCGTTAGGGGAGGCGGGTATCGAGCAGGTCGTACTTGCCGACTTGATCCCGGGTGTGAAGGTTCGTGGGACCGATACCGAAGCGACCGCCAGGGTGAAGGGCAAGCCCGAGATGTCACGAGTGATCGACCGTGCAATTCGAGATCGTGAGCGACCTCTGCGCGACGACGTGACGTTCCCGTTCCGATCGGGTTACGTGCGACTTCGCGCCGCTGAAAGCGAAGCCATCATCAAAAATGCTCGCCGCGGGCAGCGACGTCATAATGCCGCCCGACGACATGTCGAAAATGAGATTTGGTCAGCGTTGGCTGCGAACTGGCGGGAGAGTGATGCCACACCAGAAGCCGTGCGTGCCGAACTGCGCGGGCGAGTCGACGTGCGTGAAATGTTTGAACGGATGTGGCCGGTGCTCACCCCAGCCGAGTTGCTCCACGACCTCTTTGGGTCAGCAGCACTTATTCGTTCGGCGAGTGGGCGCTTGCTGAGTGTCGACGAGCAGAGCTTGTTGCGCCGTCCGCGGATGGCCACGGTCGATGAGGTTGAGTGGACCGCTGCCGATGTTGCGTTACTCGACGATGCCCGTGAGGCCCTCGGTCCCCGTCCAAATCGTGCAGGCAAAATCGATGATGCTGACGAGATTCGGTTGTACGGTCACATCGTTGTCGACGAGGTGCAAGACCTCTCGCCGATGGAATTAAAGATGGTTTCTCGCAGGTCGCTCAATGGTTCGATGACGGTTGTTGGTGATATTGCCCAGGCGACTGGTCCCTCAGCGCCATCTGATTGGACTGATGTACTCGAGCACCTTCCAAGCCGCCGTGAGCCGAGGGTGATTGGCCTGTCGGTGGGTTACCGCATTCCGCAACAGATCATGAACCTGGCGAATCGGGTGATGGCGGCTGCAGCACCAGGCTTGCGCGCTCCAGCTTCTGTGCGCGAGGGCGATACAGATCCGCACATCATCTTCACGTCAGACCTGTGCCAGGTCGTTGCTGAAGAAGCTCGTCGATTGAGCGACGAGTTGGCAAGCGGTTCGGTGGCGGTGGTTGCAACCGACGATCGTTGCGACGAGATCTCTGCTGCTCTTCACGACGCGGGTGTTGAACACGGCAGAGCCGCAGCAGGGCTTGGCAGAGGCGTCACCGTCGTGCCGGTGAGCGTTGTGAAAGGTCTCGAACTTGATGGCGTCATCGTTGTTGAGCCCGCTGACATCGTTGAATCGAATGATCGCGGTTTACGGTCTCTCTTCGTTGCGCTCACCCGCTCAACTCAGCGGCTTAGCGTCGTGCACTCACGGCCCCTACCCGCATCGATGGCGTAGCCGACGCAACCTCAGATAGCAGCCGAGGGTTGCGGGGCGAGTGGTTATTGAATCGCTGCGGCAATATCGATGAAGAGTTTCCACGCCTTCGATGCGTCGGCTGGCCGGCGGCGCTCAACCGAAAGCTCGGCGAGGACCATTACCTCGTAGAAGCCGAAGTGACTGTCAGCAAAGTCAGCCTCGACCTGCGCCTCAATGCTGCTCCACGACTCGAGAATCGTCGCCAAGATCACGTCAGCTGAGCCGTCGTTCTCAACGATGGCGTCGCTCAGGTCATTGAGTGATTGATCGATGACATCGAGGTGTTCTGAAAAGCTGCGGTCAGGCTCCTCGGTAACTTCAACGGTTTCAGCAACCGTGGTTGAGGATTCAATAAGCGATTCGTCAATGTAGGTGGAACCGCATGCTGCCAACATCGGGCAGGTCGCGATAGCAAGAAAGATGTGTGAGCTGCGCATAATCGTTCGTTATGCGGTGACGAGAATTCGTTCGCTGATGAACGCATTCACTTCGACGGTGGTGCCATCGAGGTCAACAACGAGGCCGCCATCATGAGTTGTTGACTGCACAGAGCCATGTCGGCCTGGGGTGAACCCAAACTCTTCTAAGAACTCCAGAGTTCCATCTTCGAACTCAAGCTCTTCAGGGATACGAACGATGGTGAAGTCGTCGCCGACAGCGTGATCGATGAGGGCAGTTGCGTCGGGGGCCTCATAACCCGAACCCGGAATTGGGTTGCCATGTGGACACGTCGTTGGCGAGTCGAGGAGACGATTCATCGCAGCCTCTACAGACTCGCTCATCACGTGCTCCCAACGCCCTGCTTCATGGTGCGATTCTGCCCATGAGAGCTGCAACACATCTGTGAGAAAACGCTCGGCAAGCCGGTGACGACGGACTACCCGCTGGGCAAGCGCTTCCCCTGTTGCGGTCAACGCAATCGACGGGTCGGTGTCGATGAGACCTTCGGCTTCAAGGCGGCGCATCATCTCGCTCACAGCGGGACGGCTGACGTCAAGGCGTTCAGCAATGCGAGCCTGAATCACATCTACGCCGTCTTCCCGAAGTTCGAAGATGCAGTTGCAATATTCCTCGAACGCAGGATGATGTTCGCCAGCGATCGCCATAGAGCAATCTTATGTCGGTTTACGCAACGGTGTTCAGACGAAGTCGCCGAAACCGCAACTCGATCATCAGTTCGTTGGGTTGAGTGCCCTGAGACCTGCCCACGCAAGCGCACTCATTGCGGTTGCGACCTCATCGGGGTCGAATTCGAGATTGTTTTCGATGAGTCTGCGGCTTGCTCCCTCGGCAAGACCGGTGATGGCGTGAGCGATCAGTGATTGCTCTTCGGGGTCGATATCGGCAACGATCATCGACGCCACTGCATTCGCAATCTCTGATCTGATTTGCCGGAGGTGTGACGCAAATTCGTTATCGCGCTGGGCGGCTCCGCCGAAGAGCACTCGGAAACCATCTTGATGCTGATCAACCCATGTGAAGTAGGCGTGAAAGCCCTGCTGGGTCTGCGCTTTTCCGTCGCTCGCATCACCGGTCGCCTGAGTGACTGTGGTAATCATTTCCTCACCAAGTTCGGTGATGAGCGCTGAATACAAATCTCGTTTCGAGGCGAAGTGTTGATAGATGACCGGTTTTGTGATGCCTGCAGCATGAGCAATGTCATTCATCGAGGTGTCATGAAAGCCGTGCTCCCCAAAGATCGGAAGGGCGCAGTCGAGGATGTGTTGGCGACGCATCGGGGCCGTCAGTCGGAGTTGAGTCATGTCGAAGTGAAGGTAAGGAGAGAAAAGGGCAGGTCTACAGATTGTTTTCGAGATCTTCTCGCTCGGCTGCTTTCACGGCGTACCCGAGAACGATGGACGGCGCAAGCAACACGAACGAGATGATGAGGCATACGACAACAGTTGTTGCCAGCGTGGAAGAAAACCCGATGGCGAACGCAATGATGAAGGTTGCGACCGCAAGGGCAAGAACGAGATAACCGACGCGGTTCGCGAGCAGTGTCCAGCGCGCAACAACAGCACGTCGCTGCCGAACCTGATCGGTGGGATTCAAGCGTCGTTGTTCATCTGCCATAGGGTGCTCCCATGGTACGAGTGGAACGGCCACAATCGGAGATCCTTCTCCTCACTATCGATCGACCGGAGCGCAGAAACGCGGTGAACACCGAGACGTTGCAGCAACTCGCTACGGCCCTTGCGGAGGTCTCATTACCTGAGACACGTGTTGTCGTTCTCACAGGTGCGCCTCCAGCATTTTGTGCCGGCGCGGATCTTTCAGGAGCCGAGTCAGAAGTTTTTCATGCTGCGTTAGGGGCTGCGCTTCGAGCGCTTGCCGAGTGCGAAGTGCCGGTCATTGCAGCGATCGACGGGCCGGCGCTCGGTGCTGGAACTCAACTCGTGATGTGCTGCGACCTTCGTATCGCAACCGAGCGCAGCACGTTTGGAATTCCTGCTGCGAAGCTTGGACTTGCAGTTGATCAGTGGACGATCGATCGCATGACCCGAGAATTCGGTTGGGGGATTGCGAGAGCCATGTTGGTTGGCGCAGAAGTATTTGATGCCGATCGATTGCATCGCTCAGGGTCGGTTCACCGCATCGGAGATGTAGGCGATGCCATCGAGTGGGCTCGGGTGCTTGCAACGCAGGCGCCCCTTACGGTGGTTGCTCACAAAGCAGCCCTTGACGAGTCAGCGCGAGCTCCAGATGCATCTACGCGCAGTGAAGATCTTCGCCTCCGTGCATGGGCATCGAGCGACGCCGAAGAGGGGCGACTTGCCTTTATGGAGAAGCGACCCCCGCGCTTTCTCGCTGAGTAGCTGCCGCCGTTACAGGTTTGGTGGCACGAGGTTGTTCACGTTGACGTAGAAGAAGTACAACCCGATCACAGCCGGAGCAAGCGAGATGGGGAGCATCGGCCACCAGCTCTTTCGCCGTGCGCTTACTTGGGTGACCGCCACTCGCAGCGCAATGAGGATGGCCGTCCAGATGAGCGCCTGAACGAGGGCGGTCGAGTCGTGAAACCATCCGGCGGAGAAGGCTTGCTCACTTTGCGAGGTGCCGGCGCTCGGTTCGTCCGGAGTTGACGCCGGTTCAGAGGGCTCGGCTTCGAGCGTTTCTGCGGCCGTCGTGGGGGTGTCTGTCGGCAACGTGGTTGCAGTCGATGTTGATGTGCTGCTCTCGCTCGGCGCAGGGGCAGTTGTGCTTTCTTCGGTGGGTTCGTCGGTGTTGGTTTCGGTTGGTAGCACACGGTCTGACTCAAGTTCGTTGAGCTCAGCTGAGACGATAAGTCGTTGTGCAGCGGACCATTTCGGGTGACAGGTGGTGAGGGTCAGCGTTGCGACGTTCGGGTCTGTTGTGGAGACGACCCCGTAGTCGGTTGGTTCAACCACCTTGAGGTCTCGTACCTCGTAGGTGTAGGTGCCAAAGGCCGTGGTAATGACAATGTCATCACCTGCTGCGAGTTGGTCGAGATCGTGGAATGGTTGGCCGTACGTTGTCCGGTGCCCTGCGATTGCACTGTTCCCGAGTTGGCCAGGTAGAGGGGTGTCCGTGAAGTGGCCTGGTCCGAGACGCAACTCTTCAACGCCAACTCCAGACACGACATAGAAATCAACGTCGATCGAAGGGATGACGAGTTGACCGACGACATCACCAGATGAAAATTCGGGAATCACTTGGCGTTCAACTTCGCTGGTGGTTGGGCCGCTCGGCTCCGTTGCCAATGTTGTCGTCGACGAGTCTGGGTTAGGAGCTGAGGTGGTTGTGGCTGAAGTGACGGGAACTTCGGTCGTGACGACCGCTACCTCAGTTGTTGTCGTCTGTAGTGATGCGGCGAACTGTGCTTTCAGGTCGGCCTGTGCTGCAGCCGTGCTCAGCCCCGTTCCCCATAACTGGTAGCCGACGAAGCCCAGCATGAGAAGGCCCGCGGTGACCAGCGCTCGGCCAACCAAGCCGACAGCCCACCTCCAATCGTGAGGTTCTGCTGGGCGTTCCCATCGTTGAGCACTTCGGGCGCGGAGCCGTCGCCAATGGTGTCGATAGAACCGGGCCCACCGTGCGGTGGGGCCTTGCCGATGGGCCCGGCCAAGCACCTCGCGCAGGCTGTATCCAGATTCGGAGTCTGCGCGGGGACGGCGTTGTGGCACGAGGTCACGTTATCTGTCGTTGTGATGTGGCCAGAGGAGGGGAGTCGTGCCGAGTGCGCCTAGCGTGTGGGCGTGGAGTTGTCCGCACAAGGTGACGAATCGGTTGCGGTGACACTGCGTGATGTCGTGGTGTTGCTGGGCGATTTCCCCGCGCTTGCTGGCCTCGACCTCTCAGTCAACCGTGGCGAAGTGGTGATGTTGACGGGCCCAAACGGCGCAGGGAAGACCTCCCTTCTTCGCGTCTGTGCCGGTCTCGTTCCGATTGCTCGAGGTGAAGGCACGGTGATGGGGGCAGACCTGATGTCGCAGCGAGCGAGTGTGAGGAGCCGTGTCGGCATGGTCGGGCATAGCAATGGTCTCTACGACGATCTCACCGTGCGCGAAAATCTCGAATTCTGGGGTTCGCTCATCGGAGCCGGAGACGACGAGTTGCGCCAAGCGATGTCGATTATGGGGCTTGATGGACGACTCGCATCGGTGCGGGTTCGTGGGCTGTCGGCAGGCCAGCGCCGGCGCACAGCGTTTGCAATCTTGGTGGTGAGGCGAGCCGGGCTCTGGCTTCTTGATGAGCCCCATGCAGGCCTCGACAGTGATGCCCGAGACGAAGTCGACGAGGTGCTTCGCCGCGCGTCCGCGTCTGGGGCAACCGTGATGCTCTCAAGCCATGAGCTCGATCGAGCTCAGCAACTTGCGACGAAGGAAGTTCGTCTTGCCGGTGGAGTGGTTGTGGGTGATTCCCAATGAGTTCTGTGAGTCGCCTGCAGATGGTTCGTGCGGTCTGTGCCAAAGATCTTCGGATTGAGCAACGGTCGAAAGTGCTCACTTCTCAGATCATGCCGTTCGCTCTCGTCACGCTCGTGCTGTTTGCCTTCGCCCTTGATGGAGACGCGATTCTCGAACGAACTGCTCCGGGTCTGGTGTGGCTGGCGATGCTGTTCTCCTCAATGATCATCGTCCAGCGCAGTTTCGCAGTCGAAACCGCTGACGGCGCTCTCGATGCACTTCGGGTCGCAGGAGCCGATATGTCCGCAGTGTTTTGGGGGAAATGGTTCGCACTCATTGTGCAGCTCATCATTCTCGAGGTAGTTCTCATCGTCGGAGCGATCGTGATGTACGGCATTGACCTACGCATCTCCGGCCTTGTGTTGCTCGTCACGTCGTCGATCTCCGCAACGTGTGGCCTCTCGGCGGTGAGTACGATTTACGCAGGTCTTGCATCTGGTGTGCGGGGTCGGGAGTCGTTGCTTCCGCTTCTCGTGTTGCCGGTTGCATCTCCTGTCCTCATCGGGGCGACACGGGCGGCGGAAGCGGCGTTTGGAGCTGGAGGAACGGTGGTGTCGGAAGGCTGGCCGTGGTTAGGCCTTCTTTCGGTGTTCGCCGTTGTGTTCAGTTTCGGAGGCTCGTTAGCGTTTGGCCCACTCATCGATGACTGAGGTAGACAGCACAATATGACTTCGGACCCCCCTTCCACCGTTTCGACGACCTCTCGTCGAGGTACTGCGACCGCGGCCACGCGCGTCTTGGGTGTTCTCACCATTGTGATGATCGGGTGGCTTGGCGTGTTTGGCCTCTTATTGTCTCCCGCCGATCGCGATCAAGGCGACGCGGTTCGGATCATGTATGTGCATGTGCCGTCGGTGTGGCTTGCATATCTCGCGTTCATCGTCACCGCCCTTGCCTCTGCAGTGCATCTGTTCGGAAAGGGTCACTCGATGCAGGCTGATCGAGTAGCGGGAGCATCCGCCGAGATCGGCGTCGTTTTCATGGCGGTCACCTTGGTGACGGGCATGCTGTGGGGCCGAATCACATGGGGTGTCTATTGGCAGTGGGACGCACGTCTAACGACAACGGCACTGTTGTTCATCAGTTACATCGGCTATCTCGCTGTGCGAGGGCTCGAGGGTTCCCGCTCGCAGCGAGCCCGTCGCAGCGCAATCGTTGGGCTTTTGGCTGTGCTCGAGGTGCCATTGGTGCACTGGAGCGTGAGGTTGTGGAGAAGCCTGCACCAGGAAGCGACGGTTCTCGGCACTGATCTCGACGTTTCTCTCGACGGCTTGATGTTGTTTTCGCTCTTCGTCGGGGTTGTTGCGTTTACCTTGCTCTTTCTCTGGCTACTGCTACACCGTTCTCGAGTACTGACGATGATCGATCTCTCTGCAGAGACCGGCCTCGATGCTGCTCTGGCACAGCGTCGGGCTGAAGGCGGTGTCACCGCATGACTGACGCCGGATTCATTCTCGGTTCATACGCCATCACCTTTGGCTCGATTCTCATCTTCGCTTGGCGCACGGTCAGATCAGGAAAGAGCCTTTCTGATGGCATGTCTGATGAAGAAAAGCCGTGGCTATGAGCACACCAGATCTCACCCCTCGCCCCGAACAAACGCCGAAGCGTCAGCGCCGGCGCATTATGCCAATGGTGGTGCTCGCTCTTGTCGTTGTGGCAGGGGGTGTGGTGATCACTCAGGCGCTATCTACCGCAGTCGACTACTACTGCAATGTTGATGAGGTCGGGGAACGCTCTGGGTGCGACACCGGTCGGCGCCTCCGAATTCAAGGAACGGTGGGCGAGGGGACTGTCGTCGTCGCAACAGGCGCAACGCTGTTCGATATTCGATTCAACGGGGCGTCGGTGAAGGTGGAATATGCCGGGGAACCCGGCGGCATTTTCAAAGAGTGTCTGCCAGTGGTCGTGCACGGAGTGTTTGACGAGTCATCGGGAATGTTCTTGGGTGACCGCGTCGAAGTGAAACACTCCGAGGACTACGTCGCAGTAAACGATGATCGCCTAGAAGAGGCAGAAGCCGACTCGGCGGCGTGCGATAGTTCAGCATGAGTGCAGCGCTCGGAAATGCCGGCCTCCTCATCGCACTCGTGGCGGCTTCGGTCGGAGCGCTTGCCACGTCGGTAGCAATCATTGGCGAGAATCGCCGGGCTCTTCGTCAGGCTCCGATATACGCCGCAATCATTGTCGCTGGCTCTGTGCTGGCGGTGGTGGCGATGCAGTGGGCGTTGTTCTCGCGTGATTACTCGATCGACTTCGTGCAGCGTGTCGGATCGTCGACAACGCCGGCGCTCTACAACGTTGCAGCGATGTGGAGCGCGTTAGAGGGTTCGATTTTGCTCTGGGTGATCGTTCTTGCGCTCTTCACCGGAGGGGTTGCCTTGCGATTCGCAAGGCGCCGAGATGACGAACTCGTCGCTTGGGCTCTGGTCGTGATGTACGTCGTCATGACGTTCTTCGCCCTTGTGAGTTTTGGGCCTGCATCACCATTCGCGCCCGGTGCGACGGTTCCGGTCGGTTTTGATGGCCCAGGCCCCAACCCGTTGCTGCAGAACCACATCCTTGTGCTTTTCCATCCTCCGTTGCTGTACCTCGGATATATCGGCTTCACGGTTCCGTTTGCGTTCGCAATTGCGGCGCTCATCACCGGTCGCGTTGGGGAGGGATGGCTCTTGGAGACGAGGCGGTGGGCTCTACTCTCATGGGGCCTGTTGACCATCGGCATCCTGCTTGGCGGTTGGTGGAGTTACGAGGTTCTTGGATGGAGTGGTGTGTGGGCCTGGGACCCGGTTGAGAACGCAAGCCTCCTTCCCTGGCTGACGGGAACGGCGTACATCCACTCGGTTCTGGTGCAGCAACGCCGCGGAATGTTGCGGGTGTGGAATCTCAGCCTTCTCGTCGCAACCTTTGCGCTGACCATCCTCGGCACGTTCCTCACGCGATCTGGAGTCATTAATAGCGTGCATGCCTTTGCTGCGGGCGAGATCGATGGTTACTTGCTTGGATTTTTTGGTGTGGTGGTCGTCGTGTCATTGGGTTTGATTGGTTGGCGAGGTGATGCACTTCGAGCCCCGGGTCGAATCGACTCACCGGTGTCACGTGAAGGCGCATTCCTCGCAAATAACGTTGTCTTCGCATTATTTGCCTTCATCGTCTTGCTCGGAACCGTTTTCCCATTGCTCGTTGAGGTATTTCAAGATCGTCAGACCGTTGTTGGTGCTCCCTATTTCGATCGTTTATCGATGCCGATCGGGTTGATTCTCCTATTTTTGATGGCAGTAGCGCCGGTGTTGCCGTGGCGAACGTCATCGGCAGGAACGTTGCGTGACAGATTGTTTTGGCCAGCGTGGTGCGGGGTTGCGTCCCTTGCGGTTGCGGTCATGGTTGGTGCTGATGGGCTCGCTCCGTTGCTGGCGTTTTTCTTGGGCGGATTCGCCGGCGGAGCTGCGGGTCGGCAACTCGTGTTGGCTACCCGCCGTCAGGGCTTGCGAGGACTCGTCGGTCGAGCCAACGGCGGCATGCTGGTGCACATCGGTGTGATTCTCATCGCGGTTGCGCTTGCCGCGTCTAATTCGTACACCCACTCGGCCACGCTCACCATCGGCCGCGGTGAGACGGTGGAATGGTCGGGTCATTCCTTCGAATTTGTTGGAGTATCAACAGAGGTCACGGCACGAGCCGATGTGGTGATGGCGGACGTTCTGCTCGATGACACGAAGGTGTACGCACCGGCGGTGACGACCTACCTCCAGCAGGGGATGACGGTTCCAACTCCGAGTGTTCGTACCGGATGGACGAGCGACGTCTATTTGACGATCGACGGGAATGACCCTCCAGCGACCGATGCCGACGAGGTTGTGCTTCGAGTTTTTGTGAAGCCAATGGTGCTGTGGCTGTGGATCGGCGGCGCAGTGATGGCGATTGGCACCGTGTTGTCTGCTCTGCCATCTCGTCGGTCTCGCCGGCCGACCGACCCGACGTCGGCCCTGATAACGAGTGGTCAACATGTCTGAGTCAACATCGGTACCTCCGCGCAGAGTTGCCCCTTTTGTTGCGGGTGCCGTTGCAGTAGTGCTTGCGGTGCTCTTCGGAGTGTTGCTGGTCGTTGAGCCCTCCTCCGATACCGCCGAGACCGTGCTGCTCGATCGTGCAGCGCCGGCTGCCGTGGGCAAATTCGACGACGGAACCGCATTTGAGCTGTCTCGCCGGCGCGGCTCGTGGGTTGTGCTCAACTTTTTCACCTCTACGTGCATTCCCTGCAGAAACGAACATCCAGAACTCATCGAATTTGTCGATCAGCAGCGCAGTCTGGGCGTCAACGGAGCAGAGTTCTACACCATTGTTCAGAACGACGACCCCGCTGACGTCGCTGCGTTTTTCGACGAGTTTGGCGGCGATTGGCCGGTGGTGTTCGATGTCGACTACTCATTCCAGAACGGCTTCGGCGTTGCTCAAGTGCCAGAGACGTGGATCATTGACCCGAACGGCATTGTTCGAGGCCGGGTGATTTCTGAAGTGTCTGCTGAATTTTTGTCAACGAGCATTCAAAATCTCAGGGAGCGGTTGTGAGCCTTTCTCATCGCTTCAAGGCGTGGCCCTCTTGGGCGGCCATGTTCGTTGTTGCGGTCGCACTACTCGCAATTGGGTCTACTCGCGATTCGGGTCCTCTCAATCCCGGTGATCGAATCGACGCGATCTCTCGACGGGTGGCATGCCCTGTGTGTGACGGAGAGAGTGTGTTTGAGTCCCGTAACCCGGCATCCGAAGCGATTCGAGCGGAGATTCGTGCCTCGGTGTACGACGGGGTCGCAACCGATGACGAAATCCTTTCGGCGATCGCGAATTCGTACGGTGGAAAAGTGTTGCTCGTGCCGAGTTCATCCGGATTCGATGCGTTGATTTGGGCACTGCCGGCGGCGGGCCTCATGATCGGACTTGTCGGACTGTGGTTTGCGTTTAGGAGGTGGCGCGCAGAGGCAGCGGCGCTCGGAGTGCCAACCGAAGGTGATTACGACCTCGTCGAACAGGCTCGTGAGCAACATCGAGGCACGTCAGATGACTGAAGATCGTGACGCGTTAGCAAGCGAGCGAGATTTTCTGTTCGCATCGCTCGACGATCTCGATCGGGAACTGGCAGCCGGAGATATTTCAGCGGAAGATCACGCCGAACTGCGCAGTGGTTATGTGTCGAGAGCAGCTGAGGTGTTGAGGTCGCTTGATGCTGACGCCGCCGAACCACAGCAGCGAATCCGTTTCGGTTGGAAAGCGATATCTGGTGTGATCGCTGTTGTGCTGGTCGTCGGCGGTGCACTCGCCGTTGTGCTTGCCAACGCTCTAGGGGAGCGGCTTTCGGGTCAGTCAATGACCGGCCTCGACTCTCGAGATACTGCGGCTGTTCTGTTGGCAGAGGCACGATCGGTCAACTTTGTCGACCCGGTAAGAGCTGCTGACCTGTACGCACTGGTGCTTGTTGAAGATCCCGCAAATGTGGAAGCGCTGACGTATCGAGGTTGGACCCTTGCCCTCGCTGCTCGACAGAATCCAGACGATGTTGAGGGAGCCGCACAATTTTCTGAGGGCGTCGATCTGCTCGTCGAAGCGGTGCAAGTTGATCCGTCATATGCAGACCCGCTGTGCTTTTTGGGAATCATCCAGTATCGCTTCATCGAAGATGCAGATGCAGCGAAACCGTTTGTCGCCGCGTGTCTTGCGGCAAACCCGCCGGCGGAAGTGAGAGATCTCGTTCAGAATCTTGCTGACGAGCTCGGCGTGGGTGGTTAGTTCTTCTTCGACCCGCGTGTGGGTGGTGGCCACGCTTTTGCTTTTGAAAGTCGCCCCCGCTTCGAGCGTTTGATGACCCAGACCGAAGCTTTTCGCCAATCGGCCTGCGAGGTGATTTCCATACCTCGTCGTTCAAGAGCAGCGATGGTTGCCGGAATGATGTCACCGTGGCTGCAGAGCACAGTTCGGTCAGGAACTTCGGCCAACAACTCGAGCACGGGTTCGAAGGGTTCGTACTCGCAGATCCGGGGTTCGATAGTGATGTCGAGGCCGGTGAGTTCAGCGAGTGGTTCAAGGGTCTGTACACATCGGACATACGGGCTGGAGAGCAATGTGCTTGGTTTGCGTGTGCTGAGGCGCGCCGCAAGGGCGTGTGATTGTGTCCAGCCCGTCTTTGACAGCGGACGGTCGATGTCGTCTCCCGACCACACACGGCGTTCGCCAGCTTTTGCGTGTCGGACAACGTAGATCGCCATCTCAGTTAATGCCCCGGCTCTTCAGCAGTGCCTCATGCCGGCGGGTGAGTTGACGAGCGAACACGACGAACAGTGCTGCGGAGGCAACGCTTGCAAGGGCAGATCCCCAAATGATGAGACGCTGATTGATTGCAGTTTCCGCCATTGCCGTTGCGCCAGAGCCCAGGAGCGGGGATCGATCAAGCCATTGCCCGATGGCAAGTCCGGTGGGGAGGATTCCAAACGTGATGAACCACCCGGTGATGAGGGGGCTTGATGGTGACGTGGTCCACGACTCAGTGCGTTGATCGGTGGCCTTCCATAGTTCCCGAAACATGAGAAACGGAATCACATAGAAGATGAGCGGTGGAACGAACCAGCCGCCGACCGCCCACGCCGGTTTCCAAGTTGACGTCCTTCCAATCTGCTCGTGATGTGATGCGAGGCGTCTCATCCAGACGATGACACTGATGCCTGCACCGAGTTGTGTGAGGGTTTGGGCGAGTTGCAGGGTGAGCCCCGGCCCGTAAGAGTTCACGAATTCGGTTTCGGAAATCGACCCCGCAAGAAACAATCGGGCGTCGTTCAATGAGAGTTCATTGAGGAGTGCGAACAGCAACCCGAGGCCTGCAGTGATCGGCACGAGAACACCGATAGCAGAGACAAGACCTCCGAGAGGCTTGATTGCGTAGTCGCCGCTGACGAGTCCAGACGGCGGGGGCGGGGGAAGAGGAGTTGACCCTTCGCTCGCTGCGTCCATAAGCGCAAACTATCGCCGAGGGTGGGGTTAGCCCCACCCGAGTTCATCGAGTCGGTCGTCATCAATCCCGGCCGCATGAGCGAGTTCGTGGATGACGGTGATGGCAACCTCATCGATGAGCTCTCGTTCATCAGCAACACACGCGCAGAGCGGATGCCTGAAGATCGTGATGACCGAAGGCGCCTCCGAGTCATTTCGCTCGGTGATGGGAACGCCATCGAAGACACCGAGAAGGTCGGGCTCATCGGGTGCGGAATCTTCGATAACAATCGCCACATTGTCGAGGACTGCGCTGAGTTCGTCAGGGATGAGATCGATTGCATCTTGAACGATGCGTTCGAATCGGTAGCGCGGTATCGGCTCCACCGAACTGACTAGTCGACAATTCGGAGTTCTGGACTGAAGACCTTCCGCGGGCGAAGGTCAACTGCGATGCGCTCGGCGATTGCCATGAATGCTTGAGCCGCCTCTGAGTCGCCATCAACTGCGGTGATTGGCTGCCCGTCATCTCCGCCCTCACGGAGAGCAGGCACGAGCGGCAGTTGGCCGAGAAGTGGAACTTCCAATTCTTCGGAGAGTTCTTGACCGCCGCCTGCACCGAACAGTTCGTAACGCGTCCCATCGTCACCGGTGAACCACGACATGTTCTCAATAACGCCACGAACCGGCAGGTTGACTTTCTCTGCCATTGCGGCTGACAATCGTGCCACCTTTTGTGCTGCAGGCTGCGGTGTGGTCACGACGTACACCTCGCCCCGAGGGAGATACTGGCTGAGGCTGAGCGCAATGTCACCAGTTCCTGGTGGCATATCGACGAGAAGGAAATCGGGTGCATCCCAGAACACATCGGTAAGAAATTGTTCAAGGGCTTTGTGCAGCATCGGTCCTCGCCAGATGACTGCTTCGCCGTCAGGAACGAAGTAGCCCATGGAGATACAGCGAACCCCCCAGCGTTCGGGAGGGAGAATCATCTCGTCGACCACAGTTGGTTGACGGTCGGTTCCGAGCATTCGTGGAATGGAAAATCCGTAGATGTCGGCGTCGACGACGCCAACGGTGTGACCGAGTCGAGCCAGTGCCACGGCAAGGTTGGTGGTGACGCTTGATTTGCCGACACCGCCCTTGCCCGACGAAATGAGCAGTGGCCGAGTCGTTGAGCCAGGCTCAGAAAATGGGATTGCGCGGCCTTCCGCGTGACCATGAGCTTGTTGTTGTCCTGCGGTTCCAGCCGGGCTTCCATGAAGAACTTCCCGAAGGGCGGCTCGCTCCTCATCGGTCATGACCGTGAACTCGAGAGCAACCCCGGTGACACCGGGCAATGTCGAAACTGCACCGTTGACACGTTGTTGAATTTCGTTGCGCAACGGGCAACCAGCGATCGTGAGGGCAACAAGAATGTCTGCGGTGCCGTCGTCGCGAAGTTCGGCACGCTTCAGCATTCCGAGGTCAACGATTGATCGGTGAAGTTCGGGGTCCTCGACGGGACGGAGAGCTTCGACAAGTTGTTCGTTCGACGTTGTCATGTTGACCATTCTGGCGAGCGGTGCTGGGGTTTGCACGACGGCGGTAGTGGAAATTCCTTCTAGAATTCTTCCCGTGGCGTCAAAGTCGACTTCAACCGCCTCGTTTAGTGCGACGGTATCCGCAATCACTGACGCGTTTGGAGACCCGACGCGTCGCAAGGTGTACCTCCTCGCCCGTGATGCTGCCGATGGTGAGGGTGTGACCACCTCTCAAGTCGCGGAAGAGGTCGGAGTGCACCCAAACGTTGCTCGGCACCATCTTGAAAAGCTTGCGGCTGGCGGATATCTCGAAGTCCATAGCGGCCGGGCACGCTCTGGTTCCGCTGGCCGCCCGTCGAAGCGGTACATCGCCGTCGATGATGTGGTGACAGAGTTCCCGGTTCGAAGCGATGATCTTGTTCTCTCTCTTCTCGGTCGAGCGTTGACGAAACTGCCGAGAGAAGAGGCTGAGGTGCTTGCAGAGGAGGTCGGTGCAGAATACGGACGCGCTATGGCCGAGGGCCTCACCGGTGAAACGATCGAGCGTGGCCAGAAGTCACTCCGGGCTGCGATGCGCTCAGTTGCAGATGCATTGACCGCTCATGGGTTCGCTGCCCACGCCGATAATCGGTCAAATCAGTTGCGCATCATTAACGACCATTGCCCATTCGGTGACATTGCGACAGAGAACCCGGTGATCTGCGCAGTCGACCGGGGAATGGTCCGTGGAATGCTCGCTGCACTTCATGGAGACAACGTTGGTGAGGTGACGACAGAGTCGTCACTTGCCTTTGGTGACACGTTCTGCGTCACAACGATCTGACACGTTGTTGTCGTGGTGACGTTCTCAGCGCTCTTCCCGCCACAATGGTGGTTCGATGGCGAATGAACGAGCACTTGTAGAGACAGCGGCAACCGACCCGATTGCCCTTGTTTCGGCGCGCTTAGAACCGTGGCTCTCTCAGCGAGCTGGTGGGGGAGCAGTTGACCCTGTGGTGCGACCGAGTGATCGCGCTGACGCGCAGATAAACGGTGCTCTCCCTCTTGCGAAGCAACTTGGCTGTAACCCCCGAGACCTTGCTACCGAGATCGTTGAGTCAGGCCAACTTGACGATCTCTGCGCCTCGCTTGAGGTCGCAGGACCTGGGTTTATCAACATCACCTTTGCTGATAGCACCATCGATCACTTGCTGACCGAAGTCACAAACGACGAGCACCTCGGGTTGCATCAGAGTGCTGAACGACGAACTGTGGTGATCGATTACTCCGCTCCGAATGTGGCAAAAGAAATGCACGTCGGCCACCTTCGGTCGACCGTCATTGGGGACGCTCTCGTCCGGATGTATTCCGCTGCAGGGCACAAGGTGATTCGAGAGAACCACATTGGCGACTGGGGACGACCTTTCGGAATGCTCATCGAGCACTTGCTCGACCTTGGCGAAGAGGTTGCAGCCTCTGGTCTTGGTCAAGGCGACCTCGACGGTTTCTACAAGGCGGCAAATGCAAAGTTCAGCGAATCAGAGGAGTTTCAGGAACGCTCTCGACAGCGCGTTGTGTTGCTGCAGAGCGGTGACCCCGAAACACATGTGTTGTGGGATCGTCTCGTTGCGATGTCGACGGCGTACTTCAACACCGTGTACGAGCAGTTGGGTGTTCTCCTCGTTGATGACGACCTCATGGGCGAAAGCAAGTATCAGCCTTTGATGCCGGCGACCCTCGAGCGCCTCGAAGCATCAGGGTTGATGTCAGAAAGCGACGGCGCCAAGGTTGTGTTTCCTCCTGGATTCACGAATCGAGACGGTGATCCGTTGCCGTTAATCGTTCAAGCGCGAACCGGGGGGTTCAACTATGCGACGAGCGATCTTGCGTGCGTGATCGACCGCGTCGAACGACTCGGCGCTGACCTCATGTTGTATGTGATTGGAGCGCCACAACAGCAGCACCTTGAAATGGTGTTCGCCGTTGCCAAGATGGCCGGCTGGATGCCAGAGGGCGTCTCTGCTGTGCACGTTGCATTCGGAAATGTGCTCGGTGACGACAAGAAAATGTTGCGCAGTCGAAGCGGCGAGTCGGTCAAGCTTGTCGACTTGCTTTCAGAGGCTGTTGATCGCGCATCGGCTGCAGTTGAGGAAAAGAACCCGAGCCTCTCAGACACAGAGCGAGCTGCTGTGGCCGAGATGATTGGTATCGGAGCGGTGAAGTACGCCGATCTCTCTACCGATCGAGTTCGTGATTATGTCTTCAACTGGGATCGCATGCTCGCCTTCGACGGCAACACGTCGCCATACCTTCAGTACGCCCATGCGCGCATTTGTTCCATTTTCCGCCGAGCAGCTGAAGAAGGTGTGTCGGCAGGGGAGATTGCCGTTCGTGAACCTGCCGAGCGCGCACTCGGTCTGCACCTGCTGGGCTACCCGGCGGTTGTTGCCGATGCCCTTGAGTCGAACTCGCCGCACCGGCTGTGCACCTATCTCTTCGAACTCGCACAGTTGTTCACCTCGTTCTACGAGCAGTGCCCGGTCTTGAAGTCTGATGGAGATATCCGCAGCTCTCGACTTGCGGTATGTGACCTCACCGCTCGAACCTTGTCGGCCGGACTCGGCCTGCTGGGCATCGACGCCCCGGAGCAGATGTGACAACACTTCCTCAGAACCTCCTTCCCGATCATGCATCGGTTGCTGACGACGGCTCACTCATGATCGGCGGCGTCCGCGTCGCCGACCTTGCAGCCGAATTCGGAACCCCGCTCTTCATTTACGACGAACAGCACTTGAGATCTCGTTGCCGCAAGGCGGTAGAGGCGTTCGGTCATCAATCGGCCGTGTACGCAACGAAGGCGTTTCTTTGTCGGGCGATGGCTGACCTTGCGTACTCAGAAGGGATGATGCTCGACGTTGCCTCGGGTGGAGAACTCCATATTGCGCTTTCTGCAGGTGTGCCAGCGTCAGCGTGCGTGCTCCACGGAAACAACAAGAGTGTGGCCGAGCTCACCATGGCGATCGATGCGGGCGTGCATCGAATCGTCGTCGACTCATTTGATGAGATCGATCGTTTAGAGCGCCTCGCTGAGTCATCTCGTGCGCCGATTCCACCCATCTTGCTTCGGATTACTCCTGGTGTCTCAGCCCACACCCATGAATTCATTTCGACGGGACAGAACGACTCAAAGTTTGGCTTTAACCTCGAAAATGGTGATGCGCTCATGGCAGTTGAGCGGGTGAGTGCCTCGTCAGCCCTGACGTTGATCGGTGTGCATTGCCACATCGGTTCAAATGTGTTTGACGCAGCAAGCTTCGCGAAAGCTGCCGAGGTGATGGCTGCATTCGCCGTTCCGCTCAATCTCCCCGAACTCGTGCTCGGTGGTGGACTTGGCGTGCCGTATGTTGCTGGAGAAGAAGCGCCAACCATTACGACCTGGGGTTCGGTTCTTCTTGACGCATGCGAGACCCTCGGCGTGACGTCGCGAGTGTCGGTGGAACCAGGAAGGGCGATCGCAGCGGCAGCGGCGATCACGGTGTACTCGGTTGGCACGGTGAAAGACATCCCCGGAGTACGCAGGTACGTGTCGGTTGACGGAGGAATGAGCGACAACCCTCGACCCGTTCTCTACGGATCGGGTTATGAAGCCGCTTTGGTTCGCGACCCGTTCGCAGAGAGGCCACTCGAAGCCCGCATTGTCGGTAAGCATTGTGAGAGCGGTGACGTACTGGTTGCTGACGCACGTTTACCGCAAGATCTTGCGGTTGGAGATTTACTGTTCACCCCGGTTACGGGCGCGTACGGTCATTCAATGGGGTCGAACTACAACAAGGTGCCTCGCCCTGCAGTCGTGTTCGTCAGCGATGGTGATGCCCGACTTGTGGTTCGCCGCGAAACCTACGACGATCTTCTCATCACCGACGTCTTCTGATCTCGATCGCTGACGTCAGAGAATTACTTGTTGCCAGACGCTCGAGATCGTGATTCGAGATAGCGCTGAGATGCAGCCCGAGATTCTTCATCATGCAGCGCAACCACGAGGCTGTCGGCGTCGTTCGCGCTTCGGCCAGTACCCGCAATCTCTTCCATGACCGCATTGACCTGCGTCTTTGTTGCGAGCAACGAAAATGTCGGCTTACTCGCCAACGATTCGGCGAAAGCTTCGGCCTCTGCAACGAGTTCGTCATCGGCGACCACGCGGTTGATAAAGCGAAGTTGCAGAGCCTCCTCAGCAGAGAACGGTCGGCACGACAAGATGAGCTCTTTTGCAACGGCTGGCCCCACCTCACGAACGAGGCGTGGAACCCCTCCCCACGCGAGGGGAATTCCGAGATCGACTTCGGGAATTGAGAATCGGGTTCCGGTGGCAGCCATGCGAAGATCGCATGCGGCGGTCAGCACGACGCCACCGCCGACACAGTGTCCGTGCACTGCGGCGATGGTGAGTTGACGCATATTGGTGACGGTGTCTGCCATGACGCGTCCGAGTTCGGCGCCTGCTCGTGGGTTAGATCCGCCGTAGACGTTGGTGAAGTCATTGAGATCGAAACCTGCGGTGAAGGCGCGACCCTCGCCGCGCATGATGACGACCTTGATCTCATGTTGATGCGAAATCCACGTACAAAGTTCAACGATCTCCGTCATGAGTGCTACCGAAAGCGCATTAAGGCGCTCTGGTCGGTTGAGGACGATGGTGCCGACGGTGTCACCTTCGGTGTGTTCCCACCGAAGGTGCTGCAGTGCAGGGATGTTCTCAGAAGTCATTGAACTATCGAAGCATGGGGGAGCCCGATGAGGCGTGTCGGGGCTGGGGCACCGGCTCGCAGATAGCCTCTCAAGGGTGACAGATCAAGCAGATTCCTCGGACGCCCGGACGGTACGCGTCGGGTTGCTCGGTTGCGGCAATGTTGGTGGCGCATTGGTGCCACTGTTGCGCGCCCAACGTGACGCGATTGCTGCCCGCACCGGTCTCAACCTTGTCGTCACCTCGGTGGCGGTTCGAAACATGTCACGTGACCGTGGAGTTGAACTCGGCGATGTCTCGTTAACGAATGATGCGATGGCAGTGGTCTCTGACCCGGAAATCGACGTTGTCGTCGAGGTGATTGGTGGCATCGAACCCGCTCGTGAACTCATTGTTGCTGCACTATCTGCAGGAAAGCCGGTGGTCACGGGAAATAAAGAACTCCTTGCAAATCATGGAGCAGAACTGTTCGAACTTGCAGATTCCAACGGGGTTGATTTGCTGTTTGAGGCGGCCGTCGCTGGCGGCATTCCGTTGATTCGACCCTTGCGGGAAAGCCTTCGAGGCGAGCCGGTGTCGAGGGTGATGGGAATCCTTAACGGCACGACGAACTACATCTTGTCGAAGATGACAAATGAGGGTGCTGATTATGCAGATGCCCTCGCTGAAGCTCAGCGTCTGGGGTATGCCGAGCGTGACCCAACCGCCGATGTTGAAGGCTTTGACGCGGGCGCCAAGGCCGCAATCATTGCGAGCATCGCCTTCGGGGTGAAAGTCGTAGCCGGAGATGTGTACCACGAGGGCATTAGCAATATCACTGCGAGCGATATCGCAATCGCTGGGCGCCTGGGTTACGTCGTGAAACTTCTCGGAATTGCTGAGCAAGATCGTGATACAGGTGAGGTTGCGGTCAGAGTGCATCCAGCGATGGTTCCGAACGAACACCCGTTGGCCTCGGTTCGCGATTCATACAACGCAGTGTTTGTCGAAGGTGACGCTGTTGGTTCATTGATGTTCTTCGGTCGAGGAGCCGGAGGCGACCCGACTGCGAGTGCGGTGCTGGGAGACCTTATTGATGCGGCGGTCAACCGTGATCAGGGCACTCACGGTTCGCTTGGAGCATTTCAGCGGGCGCGGGTGCGACAGATTGACGCAACCAGTGCCGAGTATTTGCTCGCCCTCGATGTGCTTGACCAACCTGGGGTGTTGCACAGTGTCACAGGCGTATTCGCCGAACATGGTGTGAGTATCCGTGCAGCCGAGCAGGAGGGTGCGGGTGAGGAAGCTCGCCTCGTGTTCATCACGCACGAGGCGGTTGAGTCTTCGGTGCAGGCCACGGTGCGTCAGCTACGTGAACTTGATGTCGTTCGCCGAATCGGCGGGCTCATTCGTGTGATCGGAGCGTAAGTGAGATACGTCTCGACTCGCGGTACCGCCCCTGAATTGGGGTTCGCAGACGTACTGTTGAGCGGGCTTGCATCCGACGGTGGTCTGTATGTGCCAACCGAGTGGCCGACGCTTCCGGCGGCCGGTGACGACTACTCGTCGACGGCGACCTCCATCATGGCGACGTATATCGGCGATGAGATATCGGCTGAGGTGCTCGAAGCGATTGTGCGCGATGCGTATGCCACGTTTCGTCACCCTGAGGTGGCGCCGCTTGTACAGATCGAAGACGATTTGTGGATTCAAGAGTTATTCCATGGCCCCACCCTTGCCTTCAAGGATCTCGCGTTGCAGGTGGTCGGACGGTTATTCGACCACGTTCTCGCTGAACGTAGCGATCGAGTAACCATTGTCGGTGCAACCAGTGGTGACACGGGGTCAGCTGCAATCGATGCAGTCAAATCATGTGACAATGTCGACATCGTCATCTTGTACCCACATGGTCGAACGAGCGATGTGCAGCGACGACAGATGACCACCGTTGACTCGCCAAATGTGCATGCGGTCGCAGTCGATGGAACCTTTGACGACTGTCAAGATCTTGTCAAAGCGATGTTCGCCGACGAACAGTTGCGCCGTGATTGCAATCTGTCGGCTGTGAATTCCATTAACTGGGCCCGTGTGATGGCCCAGATCGTCTACTACGTGACAGCCTCACAAGCGTTCGCTGAGCCGGCGACGTTCTGCGTGCCCACCGGCAACTTCGGAAATGTGCTCGCCGGTTGGATTGCGAAATCAACCGGAGCCTCGATCGACCATCTCCTCATCGCATCGAATGCAAATGACATCCTCGCTCGCTTCGTGAACGATCGTGATATGTCAGCAACCGAAGTTGTCCCGACATTGAGCCCAAGTATGGATATCCAAGTGTCATCGAACTTTGAGCGGCTGCTCTTTGAGATGAACAACCGCAACGGAGCACGCACCGCAGAGCAACTCCAGCATTTCCGTTCGTCCGGAACGCTTGAAGTCGAGGAAGCGAACTTCCGTGCATGGATCTCTTCCACATTTTCGGCACAGCGCGTCGACGACGACGAGACCCTGGCCGAGATCGGTCGGGTCTACCGAGATTCAGGAATGCTGATAGATCCTCACACCGCAACCGGAACGGCTGCGGCACGGCGATCCCGCTCAAACGGTGCAACCGTGTGCCTGTCGACCGCTCACCCGGCGAAGTTTCCTGATGCGGTTGAGAAAGCAACGGGTATCCGACCAGAACTCCCATCCGAACTTGGTGACTTGATGGAGCGCACTGAGTGGATAAGTGATCTTCCCGCTGATCTCGCAGCAGTCTCTGACTTCGTCCGAGGGGTTTCTCGCGTATCGAGATAATTGCTGTCGGTCAGCATCGGTGCTACAGTTTGAGGGGTCGGAGCGCTCGCTCTGAACGACCGAAACAGAAATACTGTTTCGTCCCACGTAGCCGGTGGCGGTAGGGCTGTTCTTTTTGTCGCAAACAGCGTTTAGTGCTTGCTGACAAACGCATTCCGATCCCAACGGCCGCACGTGAAGTGAAATTCCGCCTATTGGCGAAGAGAAGGTGAACGTGGCTGCTCAAGCTCTCGAACAATCAGTTCTTGAAACAAAAGACAAGGACCAACTCCTTGCGATCTCGAAAGCGCTCGGAGTCAAGGTGACTGCGCGCTCAAAGAAGGCAGACATCATTTCTGCGATTCTTGCAACGACAGGCGGTTCATCTGCGGGCGATGCCACAGATCAATCAGCGTCATCTGGCGCCGAAAAAGCGTCAACGTCCGGTGGTGATCGATCGGCCACCTCAACAACAGAAGATGCTCCGGCAGAAAAGAATGACGACTCGACAGCATCTGCTCCGTCAAAGAAGACTGCTGAGGCCGCACCGGCGCCGGCCACCGACGAAGAACCGCCAGCCGAATGGGAACTGGAGTTCTCCGCAGAGCCCGCCGAAGACGTTGCAAAGGAAAGTTCATCGGAGCGCGGTGGTCAGAATCGTGACGGCCAACAGCGTGATGGTCAACGCCAGCAACGCAACGGGCAACGCGACGGACAGCGCCAAGACGGCCCGCGAGATGCAGATGGGGAAAGCCGGAATCGCCGTCGACGCCGCCGTCGCAAAGGCGGCCGACCCGATGAAGGCCCGCAGGGCGAAGATCGTGACTTTCTCGAAGATGACGACGCCCCGGTGAGCAACGACCCTGTGCCGGTCGATGGCTACCTCGATATGCGCGACGAGGGCTACGGCTTCGTCCGCGTCAACAACTACCTGTCGTCAAAAAAGGACGCCTACGTGCCGGTGCGCATGTCGCGCCAATTTGGCCTTCGAAAAGGTGATCATCTCGTTGGCATGATGCGTCCTGCGGGGCGCAATGAAAAAAACCCAGCAATGCTGGAAATCCAGACGGTCAATGGTCGTCCTCCAGAAGAAGCAAAGAAGCGCCGCAAGTTTGAAGACATGACTGCGCTCTTTCCCGATGAAAAGCTTCGGCTTGAGAATGAAGATGATCCGACCGATATGACATCGAGGATCATCGACCTCATCTGCCCGATCGGTAAAGGACAGCGCGGACTCATCGTGTCGCCCCCGAAAGCGGGTAAGACGACGGTGATGAAGACGATCGCAACGTCGATCGAACGCAATAACCCAGAGGTTCGCTTAATTGTTCTGTTGATCGACGAACGTCCAGAAGAAGTCACTGACATGCAACGCCACGTGCGCGGAGAAGTCATCGCATCAACGTTCGACCGGCCAAGTGATCAACACACCCAAGTTGCGGAAATGGCGCTTGAAAAAGCGAAGCGCATGGTCGAGTACGGCGAAGACGTCGTCATCATTCTCGACGGCATCACCCGTTTGAGCCGTGCCTACAACCTCGCCGCTCCGGCGAGTGGTCGTATTCTCTCCGGTGGTATTGACGCCGGTGCGTTGTACCCACCGAAACGATTCTTCGGTGCTGCCCGAAATATCGAAGAGGGCGGCTCGTTGACCATCCTTGCGACGGCGCTCGTCGAAACGAATAGCCGAATGGATGAAGCGGTGTTCGAAGAATTCAAGGGCACCGGCAACATGGAGCTTCGTCTTGATCGCAAGCTGTCTGAGCGCAGGGTGTACCCAGCAATCGACGTTGATGCGTCAAGTACTCGTCACGAAGAGTTGTTATTCGACCGGAAGCAACTGCAGATGGTCTGGAAACTACGTCGTGTTCTCTCGGGACTCGCAGCCGACGGCAGTGCGGCTCCAGGCCTTGAACTTCTCGTCGACCGGTTAAAGACGTTCCGAACAAACGATGAGTTCCTCACCGAAATTGCAAAACAACCAGGCATGTAAGCGAGATCGCCAGTGGTTCCTCGTTTGTCGCCCGCTAGCATTTTGAAGGCCTGAGTCAGGAGAAATTCGCATGAAGTCCGATATTCACCCCAATTACGAAGTTGTCACCGTTCGCTGCTCCTGTGGCAACGCATTCGAGACCCGCTCAACCCGCTCGGGAGAGCAGATCCTCGAACTTTGTAACGAGTGCCATCCGTTCTTCACCGGCAAGCAGAAGCTCGTTGACTCCGGTGGACGCGTTGAGCGTTTCAATCGCCGGTATGGCGAGCGCGCCAAGAAGTGACGCAACCCCTACGGGGTCGCACTATGCCTAAAACTGGGGCGGTCACCGATGACCGCCGCCCAGCCCTGATCGCAGCGGCGTTGCAGTCGCTTGCCCGTGAACATTTTGACCTTGTTGATGTTCCTGTCGTCCAAATGCCAGGTGGTGTCGGCATTCACGAACCTTCTCGGTCCTTCGTGTGGCTCGACGAGCAACCCGAACGCCTGTTGGGGGCGGCGATAGCGCTCCATCTTCGTAAACACTCTGCCCGACTCGACATCGTTGTTCCCGACCAACATCGAGAACACGCGCCGGTAGTTGCCCGTCGAATGCGCCAGTGGAAGATCGATTGCGATGTGTACCTCCTCGATGGAAGGTCGCTAACAGCGGTTGATCCGCGGCCTGCTGAGACCGAAGCGGAATGTGCGTTCGAAATCGATGAGTTTCGATCGATCATCTCTGAGGCGGGGGCTGATGTCGTGATCGAGCATGGTGTGCTCACCGGCGAAGTGGCCGGGCTTGAAGTCTGCCGAGTGATATTTGAGGACGAATGGAAATTACGGGTTGGCGTCGGCTCACAGGATCGTGAGGCCTTTCAGATGCTGCACGGTGACGCCCCAGCCCTCGACTCGCTCGTGCGAGTTGTCGAATTCGTCCAGACATACCGACACCCCGCTGCTGACCCGCATCCGCTCAATCGGCTGTCGGCCGAACGTTGGATGAGAGCAACCGTGTTGTCGTCTGCTGATTCGCCATTGGCAAACCGCGCAGTGATGTCCGGGGTGCTGCCGCGCGGCAGCATGTCCGATGCGGCTCCCGCCTTCATTTCAGCCCAACTCAATGGTGAACACGTGCTCGTTGCCTGTACGACCGGTACCGACCTTGGGGCCATCGTCGACGCCGCCGACCATGCCGAGTGGTCAGCCCATGGTGAGACGGTGACTGAGATTCTCGTCGCCGTCGACGGTCGTAATCGTCTGCCCGTGCTCGACGAGATGGCACAACGGTCTCGCCGTCCAATGCGCATCGTGTCGCAAGCCGAACTGTTAAGCCGCTGAGAGTAGTCTCATATCACGATGTCGCAGCCTTCTCACGAGCACGATGCTCTTTTTGAGCGCCTTGCGGCGCACGCTGGCGAATTCCGTGAACTTGAGCAACGGTTAGCCGATCCTGCGACCGCAGCCGACCCGAATGAGTTGCGGAAAGTGTCGCAGCGGTATCACCAACTTCAAGCATTTGTTGACGCGCTTGCGACCCGAGATCGTTTACTTGACGACATCGCTGCCGCCAGTGAACTCGCCGAGGTCGCCGATGGTGACGACCGAGCAGCATTTGAACAAGAGGTGCTTGCGGGCCAACGCGAAGTTGATGCGCTTGCACTACACGTGCGGGAATTGCTCATCCCTCCAGACCCAGACGCAGGTCGAAATGTGATTGTTGAGATTCGTGGGGCAGAGGGCGGTGAGGAAGCCAATCTCTTCGCGGGAGACCTTTTCGACATGTACCGCGGATACGCCCAATTGCATGGCTGGAAACTCGAAGTGCTCTCACACGACGCAAGTGACCTCGGCGGAACGAACCAGGTGACGTTCATTGTTCGTGGTGACGACGCGTGGCAGCACCTCAAGTTCGAAGGAGGGCCACACCGAGTTCAGCGCGTGCCGGTAACCGAGAGCCAGGGTCGTGTTCACACCTCATCTGCGACGGTTGCGGTGTTGCCAGAGGCTGATGAAGTCGAAGTGGAGATCGATGATCGTGATCTCGACATTGATGTGTATCGCTCATCGGGAGCGGGAGGGCAGCACGTCAACACGACCGACTCTGCAGTGCGTATCACCCACCGACCTTCCGGGCTTGTTGTCACAATGCAAGACGAGCGAAGCCAGTTACAAAACCGAGCGCGGGCCATGCAGGTGCTTCGAGCTCGCCTCAAGGCACATGTGGAATCGGAGCAAGACTCACAGCGGTCTGCAGATCGGCGGTCTCAGGTCGGTGGTGGCGGCCGAAGCGAAAAGATTCGCACCTACAACTTCAAAGAAGGTCGAGTGACCGATCACCGAATCGGTCTTACGATTCATCGTCTTCCCGAGGTGCTTGCGGGAGCGCTTGATCACGTCATCGAACCTCTTCTTCTCGAAGAACGCGAACGACTTCTCGCTGAGGAGACCGAAGGTGGGCTGTGACGACCGTTCGCGAACTTGTTGAGTCGACCGCAGCAGTTATCGGAGATCGAACTCACGCTCGGTGGCTGGTCGAAGTCGCAGTGTCGGTTGATCGGGTTGACGACGCTCTCGACGAAGAGGTGACAGAGCGCATGGTGGCGCATCTTGATGCCATGGTCGGGCGATACCGCACAGGAGAGCCACTGCAATATGTCCTCGGTCGGTGGGCATTTCGGCATCTCGATCTTTTCGTTGATGAGCGGGTACTTATCCCTCGCCCGGAAACCGAAGAGGTCGCCGGTGTTGCCATTGAGTGCGCAAGGGCGGTGGAAGGGGCACGAACCGTGATCGATCTCGGCACAGGTTCGGGCGCAATTGGTCTGTCGCTCGCCACCGAACTCCCTATCGATAACACGTCGATCTGGATGACCGATGTCTCTCCGGATGCTCTCGCGGTTGCCCGAGCGAACCTCGCAGGAATTGGTCGACCAGCGCGAAATGTCACGATCATCGAGAGCCGGTGGTTTGATGCGCTGCCGGCGAACCTGCAGGCCGATGTGATCGTGTCGAACCCCCCGTACATCGCGCTGGGCAGCCCAGATGTCGACGGAAGTGTTTCAGATTATGAGCCAGAAGTGGCGCTGTACTCGGGCTCTGATGGGCTTGATGCAATTCGTGAGATTATTCGGAAGGCAGGCGACTTTCTGACGGTGAATGGTGCCCTCGTGCTTGAAATTGGTACTGACCAGCGGTTGGCGACGGAGTATCTCTTTGAAGAGCACGGGTACGTCGACTACGAGGTCCGTCCTGACGCATTCGGGCACGATCGAATTGCAATTGGATATTGGCCCGGTTTCGCGCAGTGACCGCCGATACTTGCGCAGGGATGGCTCTGCGGGCGCAATGCCGCTAGCGTTTCCAAGGCGGATACCACCGAGGAGAATGCCCCGTGAACGACGACCGTTTGTCTCGCTATCGAGCAAGTATTGACAACATCGACGCCGCTCTCGTTTGCATGCTCGCAGAGCGTTTCAAGATCACCCAGGCGGTCGGTGAATACAAGGCTGAAGTCGGGCTTCCTCCTGCGGATGAGTCCCGCGAAAACGAGCAGATCGAGCGCCTTCGGACCCTTGCCACCGAAGCCGGCCTCGACCCTGCATTTACTGAAAAGTTCCTCCGGTTTATCGTTGCGGAGGTCATCCGTCATCATCACTTGATCGCTGGCGAGAACTGACGTTCCATCGTGAGCGAACGAGTTGACCTTGCGGTTATTGGTGGAGGCCCAGCCGGCTCGGCTGCTGCGATGCGTGCAGCACGGGCAGGGGCATCGGTAGCGGTCTTCGAATCTGGAGAACGAGGCCGGGACAAGATCTGCGGTGATGGGCTCACCCCTCGGGCGGTTGCAGCGCTGAAAGAACTTGATATCCCGATCGATGCATCGCATCGAATTTCTGGTCTGCGAATGATCGCCGGGCGCCAAATACGTGAGTTGCCATGGCCCGAAACCGATCGGTTTCCCGGATACGGCGCCGTTTGGCCCCGCCAGAGCCTTGATGCAGAGCTCATCGGCGCAGCCGAATCTGCAGGAGCATCTGTGTCGTTTCAGTCGACGGCACGACCGATTATCGAAGATGATGTGGTTCGAGGTGTTCGAGTCGAATGCGCGGGCGGAACACGCGAGGTGTATGCCGAAAAGGTGATTGTCGCAACAGGTGCTCCCGGCGCTGTAGCCCGAGACCTCGGCGCAGTCCGTGTCACCGATGAACCATTCGGCCTTGCAATTCGAAGTTATGTCGAGTCGCCGAGGCATGCCGATGACATGTTGGAGGCGTGCCTCACACTCCGCGATGAACACGGAACACCCGTGCCCGGATACGGCTGGATGTTTCCATGTGGAGATGGCTCAGTGAATATCGGTGTCGGCGCACTGTCGACGATGAAGGGCTTCAAGAGCCTCAATCTCAACAAGTTGCTTGCGTCGTATCGAGCCACGGTTGAGGGCTCATGGAGTCTTGGAGACGACATCGGAAAGGCACGTGCATGGCGGTTGCCAATGTCGGTGGTGAAGCGTTCAGGACCCGGTTGGATGGCGGTAGGCGATGCTGCAGGACTCGTTAACCCGATGAATGGTGAGGGGATCGACTACGGGCTCGAATCTGGAATGCTCGCCGCCGACGAATATCTTCGAGATCCGGTTGGCGCCGAGTCTCGCTACGACGATGTTGTTGGCGAGCGGTTCGATGCATTCCTTCGCACCGGCCGACGGTTTGCGTTCCTCATCGGACATCCGTTCTTGCTGCGAACGGGGCTACGGGTTGCGGTTGGAACTCACTCAATTGCGAACATCACCCTGCAGGTCATGGGCAACCTTGTCGATGGTGACACCCCGGGCGCCGCTGGGCGCGTGCTGTCGTTCGCGGACCGTGCGCTGGCGCTCGCAGATCCTGTACTTCGCAAGACCAGAGCCAAAGCCTGATCGATAACGTTGGTGCCCGTGACCTCTCACATCGGGTTCGGTATCGACATCGGCGGCAGCGGAATGAAAGCCGCCCGAGTGAATTTGTCAGAGTCTGGCCAGCTCGTTGATGAACGGTTTCGAATCCCAACGCCGCACCCGGCGAACCCGGAGGCGGTGGCTGACGTTGTTGTCGACCTCGTTCGGCATTTTGAATGGGAAGGCCCCGTCGGGATAGCGCTCCCGTCTGTGGTGCGAAATGGCATCGTCCACTCCGCAGCCAATATCGACGAGAGTTGGATTGACGTCGATGCGGAGACATTGTTCTCTTCACTGCTGAAACACGACGTCGTCGTGATGAACGATGCTGATGCCGCAGGTGTCGCCGAGATGTCGTTCGGAGCCGGAGCAGGCCGTCGGGGAGTCGTCATCACCCTCACATTTGGAACAGGAATCGGTTCAGCCTTGTTTATTGATGGGCATCTCGTTCCAAATTCTGAGCTCGGTCACCTTGAGTTCCGAGGTGAGTCATTTGAGCGGTGGGCGGCAGCGAGTGCTCGTAAACGAGAAGATCTGACGTGGCGTAAATGGGCTCGCCGAGTGTCGAAGTACCTTCAGACTGTCGATGCGCTGTTCTCGCCTGATGTGATCATCGTCGGGGGAGGAGCATCGAAATCAGCGGAGAAATGGGTGCCGCTTCTCGAGGTCCGCCCCGAAATTGTTGTAGCGCAGTTTGCAAATACGGCCGGCATCGTGGGTGCCGCAATGGCGAGTATTCGTACCTGACGTCAGCTTCCGCTATCGGGCCGCTGCAGCCGATAGCAATCGGGTTATTGCACTGCCGTTTGCGCCGGACGCGCCGCACGCAAGCTCGTCACGATGAGTGTGATTGCGGTGAGTGGCACGACGAACACGAGCATGGCAAAGCTGAACTCATCGTGTATCGAGGCCGACGCAGCATCGAGCCCGAGCCACACGAGATAGCCAACGTAGTAGCTGGTGAACAGCACTCCTTCCCAACGTTTGATGACGTACCCGTTGACGAATATGGGTAGACATGCAACTGCAACCGCAAGCATGAACGGAAGGTCGAAGCCGAGAGCGGTATCGCTCACCTCAATCGGTGCAATGAGAGAGGTGAATCCCAGCACGGCGAGAACATTGAACAAGTTCGAGCCCACTGCGTTGCCGACGGCGAGGTCTCGTTGACCTTTGGCGGCTGCAACGATTGAGGTTGCGATTTCGGGTAGTGATGTTCCGACAGCGACCACGGTAAGACCGATGAGGAACTCGCTTGCCCCCAATGCCGTTGCAAGGTCTGTCGCAGCAGTGACGAGCAACTGTGAGCCAATGACGAGCATGGCGATGCCCACAACGACAAGTGCAAAGCTTTGCCACAGCGGGTGCGTCCCTGAAATCTCAGCTGCAAGACCCTCTTCGTATTCTTTTGCGATGTGGTGGTGGCTTTCGCCATTTGCATTTGACCTCGCAGATGACACCGTTCGGAAAAGGTAGGCGAGGAGGGCGACAACAAACAGCGCACCATCGATACGTCCAAGCGATCCGTCGAGACCGAGCACGATGACTGCAATTGATGCGCCAATCATGATCGGAACATCGATGCGAACGATACGAAACGCAACGACGAGCCCTGACCCGACAACCGCTGACAAGCCGAGAACAAGGAGGATGTTGGCGATATTGCTGCCGACAACATTTCCGAGGGCGAGATCGCTGGTACCTCGGGTCGCTGCCCCAATGCTCACGGCGAGTTCAGGGGCACTCGTTCCGAATGCAACGACGGTGAGACCGATGACCACCGGCGAAAGGCCGCTGCTTGCGGCAATGCGTGCTGCCCCGCGAACCATGATGTCAGCGCCCGAAATCAGCACGATGGTGCCAACAATGAAAGCGATAACAGTGAGTACTGACATCGCCTCCATCCTCGCAGAGGAAAACGAACTTGCCTCGCCGCTTGAGAGAATGTCGCAGGTTTTGCGAAATGTCTGCGACGATGATGACATGTCAACAGCGCCGCAGGTCTTGGTGTTCGGCGAAGCATTGATCGACCTCATCGTCACCGATGGAGGAGCAGTAGAGGCCGTGTGCGGCGGTGCTCCGTTCAACGCGGCGCGAGCGCTCGGTCGACTCGGTGTCGAGACGGCCTTCGTCGGCGCGATCTCTGAAGATCGATTTGGTAATGACCTGTTCAGCCGACTGACTGACGATGGAGTACATGTCGACCACGTGCGCCGCACGACGGCGCCGACCACACTCGCATTAGCCGAACTGTCCGACGACGGCAGTGCGTCATACCGGTTTTATGTCGATGGCACCGCTGCGAGAGAGACCGCTGGAGACGATGTTCACGTTGAGGAGGGATGGATACTCACCGGAGGCCTCGGGCTCGTTCTCCCGCCGGTGGCCAATCACATTGCGCAACTCGTCGCTGAGAGACCGCCGACAACGTTGGCATTGATTGACATCAACTGCCGGCCCCTGGTGATCACACAGCCTGACGAGTACCGAGCACGCCTGAATCCGGTGGTAGCCGCAGCAGACGTCATCAAAGTGAGTGATGAGGATCTCAAGTATCTCTACCCAGAACTTGACGCAATAGCGGCTGCACATCGATTACTGGAAGAAGGCCCGAAGGCCGTCGTGGTGACTGCGGGCTCGTCCCCAGTTGAGATTCTCACCTCGAAGGGTTTAACCCAGGTGGCTGTTCCCCATGTCGACATCGTTGACACCGTTGGCGCTGGAGACACGTTCTGTGCCGGTTTTGTGGCGTGGTGGGTTCAACGCAGCACACATTCTGACGTGCACCGCGACACGTTGAGCGACCTTGATCTCGTTGCGGCTGCAGCGACGGCAGGTGTTCACGCATCTGCGATTGCAGTTGGTCGGCGCGGGGCTGACCCTCCTTACCGGGAAGAACTCAGCGCTGATCTGTGGGGCTGAGAGGATAAGCCACCGCACCCAGGGCTAGCGTGTAGGTAATGGGAGCCGTGCTCGAAACGATGATTGATGATCTCCGGCAACTTGTAGAAGCCGAGTCACCCTCGAGCGACCCGCAATTGTTGGCACGATCGGCTGAGGTAGTTGCCGATCTTATAGAACGGCATTTGGGAACGCGTCCAACCCTCATCGATGAGGGGGCGGGTCCGCACGTGCACTGGACCGGAGGCGGTGACCCAAAGGTGCTCATTTTGGGGCATCACGACACCGTGTTTCCTGCAGGCACCCTCGACCAGCGGCCGTTCAACGTCGAGAATGGCCGAGCCACCGGGCCTGGCGTATTCGATATGAAAGCCGGAATTGTGCAAGCAATTCACGCGGTTGCCTCAATGAACGACCGCTCAGGAGTCGAAATATTGCTCTCGTGCGATGAAGAAGTCGGATCAACGACGTCGAGATCGCTTCTCGAAGAGCGAGCCATTGCGTGCGGAACGGTGCTCGTATTGGAGCCAAGTGGCGATGGCGGAGCACTAAAGACAGGCCGAAAGGGCACCGGCACCTTCGAAGTCGTGATCGGTGGTCGAGCCGCACATGCCGGACTCGAGCCTCATCGAGGCGTGAACTCACTTGTTGAAGCAGCGCATCAGGTGCTTGCAATCGCAGAGTTTGCTGATGATCTGCAAGAGACGACGGTGACGCCAACGGTGGCACATGCGGGCACGGCCGACAATGTTGTCCCAGCCGAAACCCGAATTCGGGTCGATGTCAGGGTGACGTCAGCAGAAGAAGCACAGCGCATCGAAGCCGCATTTGCAGATCTTGCTCCGGTGAATCCCGAGGCAACCATTGAGGTGAATGGTCGGGTCGGTCGTCCACCGATGCCTGAATCAGCCTCGGCTGAGCTCATGCCGCTTGCGCTCGCTCATGACGCTTCTGTTGTCGGAGTTGCGGTCGGAGGAGGCAGCGACGGGAACTTCACCGCCGCACGAGGTGTCCCGACACTTGACGGACTCGGCGCCGTGGGTGGCGGAGCCCATGCCGATCACGAATACGTCGAAGTTGAGACCATGCCCGGCCGAGCCGATTTGCTCGCAGCCATCATCGAAGCTCGCACCAGTTAACGCGAGCGTTCAGTCACGAGTCGGGTCGAGTTCGAGCGCTCCACCGTTTCCGAGCGCACCCACCCGGCGGTAGATGTCGAGTTTGTCGCGTGAGTCGGTGATATCGAGATTCCGCATCGTGAGTTGACCGATTCGATCGAGCGGCCCAAACGCAGCATCTTCAACTCGTTCCATCGAGAGACGATCAGGCTCATAGGTGAGGTCGGGTCCTGTGGTGTCGAGAATCGAGTAGTCATCTCCTCGACGGAGGCGGAGCGTCACAGAACCGGTGACGGCTGATCCGACCCAATTGAGCAGCGGCTGCCGGAGCATGAGGCTCTGAGGGTCGAACCAGCGACCCTCGTAGAGCAGACGCCCGAGACGCAATCCCATTGTGTGGTAATTCTCGATCGTGTTCTCGTTATGGATCGCGGACACCAGCCGCTCGTAGGCGATATGCAGCAGGGCGAGAGCGGGGGCTTCATATATTCCCCGAGACTTCGCCTCAATGATGCGGTTCTCAATTTGGTCGCTCATGCCAAGGCCGTGACGTCCACCAATCGCGTTGGCTTCAAGCACGAGCTCGACATGATTGTCAAACGTCTTGCCGTTGATCTCGGTAGGCCAGCCTTCCTCGAACGTGATGGTGACATCCTCGTGTGCGATATCGATCGTTTGATCCCAATGGGCGACTCCCATGATTGGCGCAACAATCTCCATTCCCGTGGAGAGTTCCTCCAACGCCTTCGCCTCATGGGTAGCGCCCCAGATATTCGCATCTGTTGAGTACGCCTTCTCCACCGAGTCTCGATAGGGAAGGTTTCGAGTGGTGAGGAATTCGCTCATCCCGGTGCGGCCACCGAGTTGTTCAACAAACGCCTCATCGAGCCAGGGTTTGTAAATTCGCAACTTCGGGTTGACCATCAGGCCATAGCGATAGAACCGCTCGATGTCATTTCCCTTGTAGGTAGAGCCATCGCCCCAAATGTCGACACCATCTTCTTGCATTGCCTGGACGAGCAGCGTGCCGGTGACGGCGCGACCAATTGGGGTGGTGTTGAAATAGGTTCGGCCGGCGGTGCGAATGTGAAACGCTCCACATTGCAATGCCATCAGGCCTTCTCGAACAAGCTCGTCACGACAGTCAATGAGCCGAGCAGCCTCCGCTCCGTACTGAAGGGCACGGTCAGGCACGCCAGAGAGATCAGGCTCGTCATACTGTCCGAGGTCAGCCGTATAGCAGTAGGGGCTTGCTCCGCCCTCCCGCATCCAGGCAACGGCAGCAGAGGTATCAAGCCCGCCAGAGAAGGCGATGCCAACCCGCTCACCGGCAGGAAGCGTCATCAACACGTTCGACATGGCAACTGAACCTATCGCCGTTATTGGTCAGGGCGAAGTAGCACGCGGCGTACCAGCCCAAGAAGCAAGGGAGGAACCCGCTCCGGCGAGGCCGAGAACGATTTCAATGACGCCGAGCCGGGTGACTCGGCCGAGGTCGACAGCACCGATCAGCACGATGACCGCCCCGGCCAACACACCAACCTTCCATGTTCGGAGCGAACCACCGATTGCCAAAATGAGGGCGAAAAAAGGGGCAACGAATGGCACGAGGTTGATCACAAGGTGCCGGCCATTTGCAGGCGGGCCGAGCCACCAAGTACTCAGACCCACTTGCCTGCTCACCGCCCATACCGAGGCAAGCCCGATGACGACGCCAATCCATGTGAGGGTGACGGTCGCTTTCCATCCACCGCTCATTTCACCACCGCCACGGGGCGGTGCTGGAGGTGCGAGATCGTCGGGGAGCGCCATTGCCGCCAGTGTAGGTGCGATCGCCCGAACCTACTGATGGACAGTTCGTCGGTAGCCTGTGATGCCATGAACTCCTCGTCAGCAGCCACTCCGGCCCCGCCGATGCTGTCGATCTTTTACCCAATGTGGAACGAAGAGGAGTACATCGAGCGGGCGATTGCCTACGGCCGTCGTTCGTGTGAGCGCATGATCACCTCAGGCGAGATCGCAGATTATGAGCTCATCGTTATTAATGATGCATCGACCGATGCCACTGCTGCTATTGCCGACCGGCTCGCAGAAGAAGATTCGCGCGTTCGTGTTGTCCATCACCCGACGAATCGGAAACTCGGCGGCTCAATGCGGTCAGGATTCGCTGCCGCACAAGGTGACATCGTGCTCTACACCGATGCTGACCTGCCGTTTGATCTCAATGAGTTGCCCCGCATTGTTCGACTGCTTCGTGAGTACGAGGCTGACATTGTGAGCGCGTATCGCTTTGACCGAACTGGTGAGGGAGCACTCCGAGCGGTGTACACCACGGTCTACAACACGCTGATTAAGGCGGCCTTCGGGGTTCGGGTTAGGGACATCAACTTTGCGTGCAAACTGGTGAGCCGAAAGGTGCTTGACGCAGTGGACCTGAAGAGCGAAGGTTCGTTCATTGATGCTGAGCTCATCATCCGGGCTCAACGTGAAGGTTTTGAAGTGATGCAGATGGGCGTCGACTATTTCCCTAGGACGCGTGGCGAATCGACACTTTCATCACCGGCAGTTATTCGAAAGATGCTTTCAGAGATGTGGACGCTGCGCCGCGATCTCCGGCGGTCATGATCGACACGACGTCTGCTCCGCTCGTTGACACTGCTCGTTTCAACACTGCCGTCATTCGGTGTGTCGTTTTCCCGTCACACCCACCTTGCAACGGCGTTTCTTGCACATGACCCTCAACCGCTACCGCCGATGGATACCTGCGCTCGTTGCAGCTCTCTTGCTCGTCGTTGTCGCAGTCGTTGGTGGAACCTCAGGCGTCGACGATGTTGCCGATGAGCCGGTGGTTTCGTCGACGACGATTCCTGCGACGACCACCACGACGACCGTCCCAAAGGTTCCGCTGTCACGCAATCTCGAACGCGGAACCACCGGAGAAGACGTTGAAATGGTGCAGCAACGGCTTGCCGATATCGGATTCGATCCAGGTCCGATCGACGGGGTCGTTGGCACGTTGACAAAGCAGGCCGTGTGGGCGTACGAAAAATTGGTGATGGGGGTGCCTCGCCAAGACGCAACCGGAGTGGTGACTCCAGCCCTGTGGGACCGGATGCAAGAGCCGCTGATGGTGCGACCACGTCGCCCCACCGGTGGTCTCCAAAACCACACCGAGATCTACCTTGAGGAGCAGGTGCTCGTTGTCTTTCACAAGGATGTACCAGCGCTCATTACTCATATCTCATCCGGGGAGCTCGATGAGTTCGGAGAGCCAGCGTTGTATTGCGAGGTCGTTACCTACGACACAGATTCTGAGGGTGAACTCCTCGAAGAGCCAATCACCAGAGAGATCTGTGCATATTCGAAGACTCCGGGTGGAGTATTCGAATATCGGCGTCTTGTCGAAGGCACACGCAACGGCCCACTTGGCGATATGTGGAATCCGGTTTACTTCAACTACGGAATTGCTGTCCACGGAGCAATTCAAGTGCCAGCCGAGCCGGCCTCACATGGCTGTGTTCGAATTCCGATGCATATCTCCGAATACTTCCAGTCGCTGGTCGAACTCGGTGAATCGGTGCTCGTGTGGAACGGTGTCAGCGAGCCTGAAGACGTGACATACAGCGAGAGCCTTCCGAGTTTCGATGGAAGTGTGCCGAATCCGAACCCCACGACGACAACCTCGACGACGACCACCACGACCACGACGACCACGACGACGGTGGCTCCGACCACAACGGTTGCGTCGACGCCGGAAGTGTCGACAACATCGACGACCTCCTCATCAACTTCGACGTCGACCACTGTTGCTGAGTAGGGCTTAGGCCCTTCGCGGGGACGTGCACGTTTGGTCGTCACATGGTTTGGTCGTCACATGAGGGTCTGCGTCAAACCGTGCCGCTAGCGCGAAATCGCCGTCTCATTCTGAGCGATTGACCGCTCAGCCCGAGCTCGAGCGACAGTTTCGACTGCGACCACCACCAGAGCGAGCCAGACCGTGGCAAACCCGATGAACCTTGCGGTGGTCATCGTCTCGCTATAGGCCAGCCAGCCGAGCAAGAAATTGATGATGGGCACTACCCATCCGATAGGGCCGAGCAATGTGAATGGCACTCGGGGGGCGGCATGGGCGAACAAAAGGAGTGGAGCAGCGGTCACGAGACCTGTTGCGGCGAGAAGCACCCAGTCAAAACCCGACGCAAGTTCGCCGACACCACCCGTTCGTGTGAGAGAGATGATGACAACGACGATGGCGATCGGCAGCAAGGTCGTGACCTCGCCAGTCAAGCTATGGATCGGGTCGAGTGGAACTCGACGTTTCACCAAGCCATAAAACGCCCAACTTCCTCCGAGGGCGAATGACAGCCACGGCACCTGTCCGTATGAGGCGGTGAGGATTGAAATTGAGACGATGACGAGAATGATCGCGACGACTCGCATGGGGGTGAGCCGCTCTCCGAGGATGGTGACACCGATTGCCATCGTGATGAGCGGAGCAAGGAAATAGCCAAGCGCAGTCTCGAGAACCCGCCCCGAAACGATTGCGCCAACATATGTCGACCAATTGACGATGAGCAGCCCGGCAGCTGGCAGCAAAAACCGTCGAACGTTGCGGTCTTGTAGGGCGTTGAGCACGGTCGAGAAGTTGCCGCGCATCGTGATGAAGATCCATAGCACGACGACCGCAGCTATGACTCGCCAGCCGATGAGGTCAACTGCCGAAAATTCGTTGAGCAGTTTCCAGAACGCAGTGAGGCTTCCCCAGAGTGCGTACGCAATGATCGCCGAACGAACACCACTCTGAGCACGAGAATCCACCGACACAACATATTCGGGAGAAGCGATCTCAGTAGTGTCATGTCAGTGAATTATCTCAACGACGTGCGTGCTGATGACCGGACACTCCGGGAACTGTTTGCCGTCGACCCTTCTCGGGCTCAGCGTTACGTTGCGCAACTCGCCGACCTCCGCATCGACTGGTCTCGTCAACCGGTTACCGACGAGGTTCTCGACTCGTTGAGGTCTGCTGCCCGAACAGCTGGCGTGTGCGAGCGCTTTCAGGCACTTGCAGGGGGCGAATCTATCAATGTCACCGAGGGTCGAGCTGCGCTGCACATGGCGCTTCGAGCAGAGCGTGATGCGACGTTCGAAGTTGACGGGCGCAATGTGATGTCGGAGGTTCATGCCGAGCTGACACGTATGGGTGCGTTTGCCGAGAAGGTTCGTGCAAATCCTGAGTTCACCGACATTGTCAATATCGGAATTGGTGGTTCGGACCTCGGTCCGGCCATGGCTGCTGAGGCGCTGGTTGGCGAGGCGCTTCCACGTCTTCGAGCTCACTTTGTGTCGAACATTGATGCTTCAGACATCACGTCAGTGCTCGACAAGGTTCAACCGAAGTCAACCTTGTTCGTCATTGTCTCAAAGACATTCGGCACGTTGGAGACGTTGACAAATGCGCGGGTTGCACGGCAATGGGTGATCGATGCCCTTGGTGAGTCTGCGGTGAAAGATCATTTTGTCGCAGTGTCGACCGCAGCGGAGAGAGTTGAAGAGTTTGGCATCAGTGCCGATGCAACCTTTGGGTTTTGGGACTGGGTTGGTGGTCGATACTCGCTGTGGTCCGCAGTCGGACTGTCGGTCATGCTGCTCGTGGGACCAGAACGCTTTGCTGAGTTGCAGGCCGGGGCGCGAGATGTTGATGATCACATGATGGAAACGCTTGTTGACGATGATCGGCTCGACGACAACGTGGTGGTGACCCTTGCCCTGATCGGCCTGTTGCACCGCAATGTGCTGAAGCGTCCATCGAAAGCGGTGATTCCCTACGTTCACGAACTCCGTCGATTTCCTGCGTACTTGCAGCAACTCGACATGGAATCAAATGGCAAGTCGGTGACGTCTGCCGGCATGCCTGTCACCGGCCCCACCGGGCCAGTGATTTGGGGTGAGCCAGGAACAAACAGCCAACACGCCTTCTTCCAACTTCTTCATCAAGGCACCGATGTCATTCCGGTTGATTTCATCGGTGTCGCTCGACCGAGACACGACCTGATTACTCAGCATGATGCGTTGTTTGCGAATTTGATTGCCCAAGCCCAAGCTCTCGCTTTCGGGCGGGCATCCCACGAGGAGCCTCATCGCAACTTTGATGGAAATCGGCCAAGCACGCTGATTCTTGCCGAGCAACTCGATGCCCGAACCTTGGGGCAACTCATTGCGCTCTACGAGCACATTGTGTTTATCCAAGGAGTGATGTGGGGTATTAACAGTTTTGATCAGTGGGGTGTCGAGTTAGGTAAGGAACTCGCAAGCTCTCTTACGCCTGCGTTGTCAGATGCTGGTAGTGACATCGGTGGAGATGCAGACTCAGCGACCGTTGCAACAGTGCAGTGGTACCGGGCGCATAAGGCCCGGTGAGAGATCGTCTCTTACGAGGTGGAGCGCTCGAGAACGAGCGTGGTTCTGCCCGGAATGATGAACTGCGCTCCTGCGAGGAGTGTTTCGTCGCTGCCTTGCCCGATCTCTGGTCGAGATGAATCGAATTTGACCGTCCATGACGAGCCCCACCGCTCCGGTGGCAATGTCCACGTCAACTCAAGCGGGCTTGCAGAAAAGACGCACATGAAGGTGTCATCGATGATTCGATTTCCAAAACGATCAGGAATGGTGATCGCTTCGCCGTTGAGAAAGACACCAACGGCCTGGGCGAATCCTTGTTCCCAGTCAGACGAGGTCATTTCTTCGCCGTCAGGACGGAACCATGCCATGTCGTCATTGTCACGAAGTGGACGACCTTGAAACCATCTGCGGCGTTTAAAGATCGGATGCGATGATCGAAAGGCAATAAGCCGTTGCACCCAGCGGTGCATATCGCTATCAAGGTTCTCCCAGTCAACCCAACTCAATTCGCTGTCGTGGCAGTATGCGTTGTTGTTACCCCGCTGTGTGCGTCCGATTTCGTCTCCACTCAGCAGCATTGGCACCCCTTGGGAAAGAAGCAATGTTGCAATCAGATTCCGCCGCTGCCGATGACGAAGTTCGTTGATTGAAGCGTCGTCGGTTGTCCCTTCAGCGCCGTGATTCCACGACCGATTGTGAGACTCTCCATCGCGGCTCTTTTCGCCGTTGTCATCATTGTGTTTCTCGTTATAACTGACGAGGTCTGAGAGGGTGAATCCGTCATGACAGGTGATGAAGTTGATCGATGCGGTCGGCCGCCGCGTGTCTGACCGGTAGAGGTCTGACGATCCTGTGAAGCGTTGGGCGAACGTGGCGAGTCGAGCATGTTCTCCACGCCAGAAATCACGCATGGTGTCTCGATAATCGGCATTCCATTCAGACCACTTCGGTGGGAAGTTTCCAACCTGATAGCCGCCTTCACCGACATCCCAGGGTTCAGCGATGAGTTTGACCTGCGAGAGCACCGGGTCTTGGTGGATGATGTCGAAGAACGCGGAGAGACGATCTACTTCGAAAAGTTCGCGGGCCAGAGCTGAGGCGAGATCGAATCGAAATCCGTCGACGTGCATATCGAGCACCCAATGTCGAAGGCTGTCCATGATGAGCTGCAACACGTGCGGGTGTCGCATATTGAGCGAGTTTCCGCACCCGGTGAAATCGAGGTAGTGGCGGGGTTCGTCATCGACAAGTCGGTAGTACGCATGGTTGTCGATGCCGCGCATCGAGAGAGTTGGCCCGAGATGATTGCCTTCCGCGGTGTGGTTGTAGACCACATCCAAGATGACTTCGATACCTGCGGAGTGGAGCGCCTTGACCGTTTCTCGGAACTCATCTGCCGGACCTGTCCCGATCTGCGCCCCGTACTCGTTGTGGGCGCTGAAATATCCGATCGTGTTGTAACCCCAGTAGTTCTTTCGACCCTGTTGGATGAGGTGATGGTCATGAATGAACTGATGGATAGGCATCAGTTCGATCGCAGTAACTCCGAGCTGTACGAGATGTTCAATGATCCCAGGATGACGCAAGGCGGCGTAGGTGCCCCGTTGCTCTGGAGGGATGTCGGGGTGCCGCATGGTGAACCCTCGGACATGGGCCTCGTAGATGATGCTCTCGTGGGTTGGGGTTTTGAGTAATTCGTCACCGCCCCAGTCAAAGGAACGGTCGTGGACAACACCGAGTGGAACGAATGGGGCCGAATTCTCCGAGTTTGCTGAGTCGGGGTCGTCAAGGTCGTAGGCGAAGCACGCGGTATTCCAGTCGAGTTCGCCATCAATGCGTTGCGCGTAGGGGTCGAGCAGCACCTTGTTTTCGTTGTGCCAGAGCCCGGCATCGGGATTCCACTCTCCGTGAACTCGGTATCCGTAATGCTGACCTGGTGTGACGTCAGGGAGATATGCGTGCCAGACGTGGCCATCGACCTCGTGCAGGTCGATTCGTTGTTCGTCTAATGATCGATCGCGAGTGCCGCCGAAGAGGCACAACTCGACATGTTCCGCGCTTGAAGAAAAGAGAGCGAAGTTTGTTCCCGTTCCATCGAACGTTGCTCCGAGTGGATGCGGGTCGCCAGCCCACACCCTTCGATGGCGTGATGGATGGGAATCATGGCTCACCCCAGAATTCTGCCCGCTGTTCGCTCTCAACCCGCCATTTTCGGGCATGATTGGAGGATGGCTGAAGCAAAAACGATTGAGCGAGTGGGTGTCATTGGTTGCGGATTAATGGGTTCGGGCATCGCCGAAGTGTGTGCACGCGCTGGGCTTGATGTGCTCGTTCGCGAGGCCTCCGCTGAGGCAGCCGAAGCGGGCCGTGCTCGCCTCGTGACATCGTTTGACCGTGGTGTGACCGCGAACAAAATGACGGAAGATGAGCGCGATGCAGCAATGGAGCGCTTGTCGTTCACCACCGATATCGGCGACCTCTCCGATCGGGATCTTGTTGTCGAAGCAATTATCGAAGACGAAGATATGAAGGTCGATCTGTTTCGTGAACTCGACCGAGTGTTGACGAATTCAGATGCAATACTCGCCTCGAATACGTCGTCGATCCCGATCATGAAGCTCGGAACAGCGACATCTCGCCCGGAGCAGGTCATTGGGATTCACTTCTTCAATCCGGTGCCTGTGCTTCGGTTGGTTGAACTCGTCGAGAGTCTGATGACGTCGGAAGAAACATCGTTGCGGGCGGAGGCCTTCGCCGGAAATGTGCTGTCAAAGCGCGTCATTAGGTCGCAAGACCGTGCCGGATTCGTCGTGAACGCGTTGCTCATCCCGTATCTGTTGTCGGCGATCCGAATGATGGAATCAGGTTTTGCCTCGGCAGACGACATCGATATCGGCATGGTCGAGGGTTGTAGCCATCCAATGGGGCCTCTTCGCCTCACCGACCTCATCGGGCTCGACACCACTTTGGCTGTGTCAGAGAGCCTCTATGAAGAGTTCAAAGAGCCGCTCTACGCTCCGCCGCCGTTGTTGTCTCGGATGGTTGATGCCGGTCTTCTTGGCCGAAAGTCTGGCCGCGGTTTCTACGACTATCGGCGCTGATGGCAGATCGCGTCGAGCGCCTCACCAATCTTCTTGCGTTATTGCTTGAAACCCGTCGTCCGCTGACCCTTCATGAGATTGCGTCGGAACTCGAGGGTCAATACCCCGACGCTGGTCAGGCTCGACGTGCAGCATTCGAGCGCGATAAGGCGGCGTTGCGCGAGATCGGTGTCGAGATATCGACGGAAACGTTCGGTGGTGATCGCGCCGGTGAGATGGGGTACCGCATCGAGAGAAGTTCTTTTGAGCTTCCCGACCTTGGCTTGACCGATGATGAGGTTCGGGCTCTTCAGGTTGCGCTAGCCGCTACTCGACCTGACTCTGCAATTGGTGAAGAAGCGCTCCTCAAGCTCGGCGGGGTTGGTGGTGGAGTTGGTGGTCCGATTCGGATGCACCTTCCGGAGTTGCCGGCGTTGCCGATCTTTCGGTCGGCGGTTGCTCAGCGACATCCTGTGTCGTTTCGTTATTCGGGCAATGTTCGAAAAGTGGAGCCGTGGGGGCTGTTGTTGCGCGACGGGTTTTGGTACGTCGTTGGATTCGATCAAGACCGTGGTGCTCGACGCACATTTCGTGTCGACCGATGCGAGGGAGAGGTCGCTATTGATTCGGCGATCGTGTTTGAACGACCTGCAGATGGTGACGTAGGGGCTGCACTGCCAACCAACCCGCTGTTGCTGGGAGATGAGTTCGCCGCTGAGCGTGAGGCTGTGGTGCATATCGCAGCACGCCGCGCATGGCTGGTTGAACGAGAGATTGGGAGTGAACGCATTCTTGTTCGGCACGACGATGGGTCAATCACCATCAGGCTGCCGTTCACTAATGAAGATGCGCTGCGTTCGTGGGTGCTTGGATTTCTCGATGACGCTGAACTCCTTGAGCCCGGTGATGTGCGAGAACGTCTCATCGAGTGGTTGAGGGCGGCGGTCTGATGGCACAACGTCCAGCAACAGAACGATTGCGGCGTTTGCTCATCATCTTGCCATGGTTGATGGAGCGCGGAGAGGTCTTGGTCGATGAGGTTGCTGAGCGCTTTTCTGTAGGTGTTGACGATCTCATTCGAGATCTTGAACTGGTGTCGATGTGCGGTCTGCCGCCCTACGTCGATGAGATGATCGACGTCTTCATTGACGAAGGAATGATTTTCGTTGGGATTCCTCGTTTGTTTACGCGACCGCTTCGACTTAGCGAGGTAGAGGCTTTTGAGTTGCTCGCTGCCGGAAGGGCAGCGATGCAGTTGCCGGGTGCCGATCTTGACGGGGCGCTGGCGAGGGGTCTGGGCAAAATTGCGATGGGATTGGGCGAGGACGACACGGGTCTGCTCGTCGTTGCTCCTACTCCTGCAATCGTTGAAAAACTCTCACAGGCGATCGAGAACCGCGAGCGAGTAGAGGTTCGGTATCAGTCATCGAAAGATGTTGCGCCCACAGACCGACTACTTGAGCCATTCGTGGTGTTCTCATCGCAAGGCAATTGGTACACACACGCTCACGATGTCGGTGCAGAGGGGCTCAGGACGTTCCGGATTGATCGCATCGAGTCACTAACGGTGATCGGGCAGGCGGAGAACGAGGCGCCAGATTCGATGCCTGAACCTGGCATCTGGTTTGCTGACGCGGAAATTGAGCGGGTGACACTTCGGGTGGCTCCGCGTGGTCGGTGGATATATGAGCGATATCCAGTTGATGAGGTGTCCTCTCCAGATGCAGATGGTTGGGTTGAGGTTCGTCTCGCCGTGACATCTCGTCAATGGCTCGAGCGGTTGCTGTTACGTCTCGGCGATGCGGTAGAGGTGGTCGATCCGTCTTCGATGCGCGTCGTTCGATCGGAAGCAGCGGCTCGAGTGTTGGGTTGCTACTCGGTCAAAGGTTGATCTCGCAGGAGGAGCGGCAATATTTCGGAGGTCGCAACTGCGTCGTCGAGTGCGTCGTGGCTGCGGCCGATGTCGATGCCGTATCTCTCGCAAATATCGCTGAGCCGATGTGAACGCTGTCGGTCAGGGTCGAGGCGGCGAGAGAGTCGGAGCGTGCAGAGGTGAGGACCGTTGGGTAACTGCAGGTCGTTCATTTGCGCGGCCGTGGTGAGGAACTTCCAGTCAAATGCGAGGTTGTGGGCAACAATTTCACGCTCGCCGATGCGATCGAAAAGGCTGTTAAGCACTTGCAACGATGAGGGGGCGAAGAGCAATTGTCGGCGGGAAATGCCGTGTATGTGCTGGGCGCCGATTGGGTCCCAAGGTCGCCGCAACCGAATCATCGAATTCCACGTTGAAACGTTCATGAGACGAGATTCGTTCGGGTGGAGATCGCCACAGACGACAGCGACTTGGTAGATCGGATCTAACGCACCATTGAGGCCACCCGTCTCAAGGTCAATGACCGCAAAGTGCCGGACAGCATTGCTCACGTGGCCAGACTAGGCCAGCGGTGTAACGGGAGGAATTATGCGTTGCGAGCCCGGATACCAATGGGGGCAGCAACGGTGTAGCCGAGAAGGTGCCGGTCTTCTTCGTTTTCTCCGCCCCAATAACCGTATTCGTGGTTTTCGCGAGCAAATTGGCGGCAGGGGATGCGCACTGGGCAGGCTGTGCACAACATATTGGCTCGTGCTTCACGGCGTTCACGCGCCTGTGGGCGTTCAGCCTTCTTTGCGAAGAAGAGTTCGAGACGGCCCTTGCACATGGCAAATTCCTGCCATGCCACATCACGTGGCAGGTCGTCGACTGATTCAAAACTGAGGGATTCAGCAACGCTCATGCTTCATTTAACACTAAATGGCGATTTCCTATTCCAAGATTGAGAAATTTTTCTCAATTTGCTGTCTACAGGAGTTCGGCGGCGAGCGAAGCGACACTTGAGCGCTCGCATGATTGCAGGGTGATATGGCCAAAACAGGGCTGTCCGGTGAAGGCATTAGTGAGCACAGCGAGGGCGTTGTTGGTTTCCCCGAGATAGGGGGCATCGATCTGGCTGGTGTCTCCGGTGAACACGACTTTTGTTCCTTCACCGACGCGAGTGAGGATCGTTCGCAGCGTGGTCGGTTCAAGGTTTTGCGCTTCGTCGATGACAACCATCTGCTGTTGGAGCGATCGACCTCTAAGAAAAGTGACTGATTCGAGAGAGAGTTTTTGTCGTTCGGTGAGTTCATCGATGAGTTGGCGGGCGTCACCTGATGAACGCCGGTCGGTAAGGGCGACCACAGCGTCGTGCACAGCCGACATCCACGGGTCGAGTTTCTCGTCGAGGCCGCCAGGGAGGAAGCCAACATCTGCTCTGCCAACTGGAACGAGAGGACGATAAATGGCGACGCGCTCGTATCGCTGCTCTTCGACAACCTGCTCGAGCGCAGCCGCGATCGCCAGGATTGTCTTTCCGGTGCCAGCCCGTCCGTCGAGTGCAATCACGGAAACATCGGGATCGAGAAGGAGATCGATTGCGAATCGCTGTTCCTTATTTCGAGGATGCAATCCCCATGGCTGTGCCGGGGTCTGCGGGAGGAGGTGAAACTCGGTTCCACGTCGTCGGGCGAGGGCAGACTGCGACCCCGCCCTGAACACCACGTATTCGTTCTCTCGTACGAGCGGCGCCGTATCAACGCTCAATGCGAGGTCGATGCCGGCCGGTGTGTGGTCGGCTTGATGCGTTGCTTCGTCGACGGCGACGGTTCCGTCGCGGTACAACGCGTCAATGATCTGGGTATCAGTGTCAACAATGTGCCAGCCCGCCTGTCGAATTTCTCGCGCACCGCCTGTTGGTTGGTGTTCGATAGCACTGAGGCCGAGGTGCGCTGCTTTGATGCGAAGCGCAGCGTCATTCGACACCATCATTGTCGGCGCTTGACGAGATTGACCGAGCGCTGCTCCGATGATCCGGTTGTCAGCTTTCGCCGGGTCAAGTCCATGCTTCACCAGTGCGTCGTGTTGCACGCCGTTCACTTCGATTCTGAGTGAGCCATTGCCGAGAGGAACCGGTGACGCAAGTGAACCGCCATGTTGAAGTCGAAGTTCTTCAATCGTTCGAAGTGCAGTTCGGGCCGCGCGCCCGACATCATCTGATCGGCCTTTGAGCCCGTCGAGTTCTTCGATCACAGTGAGCGGAATTACGACATCTGCCTCACCCATCGAATGAAGGCATGCAGGGTCAGCGATGAGTACTGAGGTGTCAATGACGACTCTCGTGTTCGAGATGTCGCTCGGGTCCTCCTTACTGGCAAGTGTCTGGCGGACAGTTCCGGCGAGATCGGTCACAGATCACCTCTGTTGAGAGAGCGCAGATGGGAGCGAACGGTTGTAGAGAGCAACGTCTCCAGTTGTACAGCGCATTGCAATGGCGGTGGTGGATTTCGGGTCACTCCAGATGTGGATAACCGAGTAGTGAGGTCTGTGACTCGCATTTCGTCGTTGTTACGTAAGGTCTCTGAACGACAGTCATTTGCAAATGCAATAACATGATTAGTTGCACCGTTGTTATTTGGTTCATTTCGATGGTGTCGTTCCTTCGTTGATGGCGTCCACCCGGTTTCGGGTGTCATCACCAACGTGGGGCCCGGAGAACAATCCCGTTCGCCGGCGTACAGAATAAAAGGACGATTTATGACTAAGTCAGAACTCATCGACGCAGTGGCAAGCGCAGCCAACGTGTCAAAGGCAGACGCCGAGCGCACAATTGGTGCATTCTTCGACACCGTCGTCGCAGGTGCGAAGAAGGGCGACAAGGTTGCTTGGCCAGGGTTTGGTGCATTTAGCGTCACCAAGCGCCCAGCCCGTACCGGCCGTAACCCTCGTACGGGTGAGCCAGTGCAGATCAAGGCATCAAACGCCATGAAGTTCAGCGCCTCCTCAACGTTGAAATCAACCCTCAACTGAGAGAGCTGAGTAACAATGGCAGTAAAGAAGGCAGCTCCTAAGAAAGCAGCGAAGAAGGCTCCGGCCAAGAAGGCTGCTGCAAAGAAGGCAGCTCCTAAGAAAGCAGCGAAGAAGGCTCCGGCCAAGAAGGCTGCTGCAAAGAAGGCAGCT